>ERZ1106983.331-NODE-331-length-62479-cov-26.492215_pt1 | contig 62479 bp, 62 predicted proteins | sample MGYA00403693_ERZ1106983 | MGnify/ENA primary metagenome ERZ1106983 (study PRJEB35170, sample SAMEA104062420) | human gut metagenome | biome: human gut; feature: human-associated habitat; material: faeces | place: Denmark | collected 2012-07-13 ...
AATTATAGGTAAATCCGTCTCCATAAAGACGAAAGCTACTGCCTGCCAGATAAATGCGATCGGCTCCCTCATGAAAATTATCATACGTCATTTCATAACGTATCCATAATACCGACAGCGCAAAACAGGTAAAGCCGACTGCTAATCCGATAATACTAACAAGACTTTGTGTTTTATACTTTATCAGATTACGAAAGGCTACTTTCAGATAATGTTTTATCATGATATACTTTTTATTGATAGCTTGTGCTTACATACTAACTTCGGTCACCACCTGTCCATCAAACAGGTTTATGATACGGTCGGCATAACCGGCATCGTGTTGTGAGTGGGTCACCATGACAATGGTGGTTCCCTCTTTATTCAGTTCGCTCAATAGCCCCATCACTTCTTTACCGTTTTTGGAGTCCAGGTTACCGGTTGGCTCATCGGCCAAAATCAGTTTAGGGTTGGCCACGACGGCACGGGCAATGGCAACACGTTGCTGCTGACCACCGGAAAGTTGTTGCGGAAAGTGTTTACTACGATGAGTAATGGCCATTCTCTCCATAGCTGACTCTACCCTCTTTTTCCGTTCGGCAGCGGAAATACCCATATAAAGCAAAGGAAGTTCGATATTTTCGTATACGTTCAACTCGTCTATCAGGTTAAAGCTCTGAAATACGAAGCCTATCACGCCTTTGCGAAGACTGGTACGTTGCGACTCGGTATACCGGGAGACTTCCGTTCCGTTCAGATAATACTCTCCTCCTGTCGGGTTATCAAGTAGCCCCAAAATGTTGAGCAATGTTGACTTGCCACAGCCGGAGGGCCCCATGATGGCTACAAATTCGCCTTGTTTCACTTCGATACTGACGTTATTCAACGCCCAAGTTTCTACTTCTTCCGTTTTGAAAATCTTCTGTAAGTCAATGGTCTTAATCATAACTGTATTGTTTTTAGAATTATTAATTTTATTCGTTTTTGATTACTTCTGCGGGATTGAGACGTGCAATCCGCAGTATTTTAAAGATAATGGTAATTACTGTCAATAAGGTTACTCCCCAAAATATGCTTCCCCAATATAATATTCCATCATTAAAAAATACGGTGTACATTTGTTTCCACAGTTGCAATACCACGTAAATGAGCGGAAAGGTGATGGCGGCAGTCACCATCAGCAAAATCAGGTACAAACGTGCAAACAGCCAGATGATGGAACGTATTCCGGCTCCGTTCACTTTGCGAATGGCAACCTCTTTCTGGCGGCGTTCTGTATCGAGCGTAATGCTGGAATACACTCCCAACAGGGTAATGATGATGCTTACAATTGCAAAAAACGAGATGATATCTTTCAGAATATATTCCACTGCCTGCACTTCGTACAAATCATCCTGAAATGTACGTACTTGGGAAGAAATATTCTCCGGCAGCACTTCACGACGGATGGTTTCCATCCATTTCATGACTTCTTTTTGCTGTTCAGGGTAACATTTCACATAGCAGTGACCTATGTATTCAGAAGAATCATAAAGTGTGAAAGCATATCCGCCATTATGGTTATGTACATCTGTTTGAAAGGGGGCACATACTCCACAAACGGTGAAATCACTGGTCTGGTCGTAAAAGTTCATTCCGATGATATCTTTCTTTTGTCTTTTCTGCCAGACTTCATCCATTACGAGATCCTTTTTTGTCCGGATCGTCCTGCCCTCCGTTATCGGAATATTCATAAAGGTGAAGAAATTCAATGGTACACACATTACATTAATATCAATCCAAGAGTTATCATTTCCTTTCTCCGTCATTAACAAGTTTCCGGATATTCCATGAGTATAAGATATATCAGATAACAAAATATCTTTCACACCGGCATGCTGCCTGAAACGTTCCACCATTTCCTGTTTTTCTTTATTCTCCAGAAATGGATAGTCCAGCGGAATACTAAGAATCGCTTCTTTATCTTCCTGACTTAACGTATGAAATAAGGTTTCAGTCACCTTTCCTGATTGCAAAAACAGGCTGACAGTCAGCGTTACGAATATCCAGCAAATAAAGAACTGGACGCCGAGCATAAAGTTACGTCCCCACTGTTTCCCGCGACGTTTTTGACCTCCATAGATACCTGTCTGTATGGAAGACCTGCGAATACGGACGGATACCAGCAGACAGACTGCCATGCAAAGCAATGCAAGAAAAACAATGTATTGCAGAATATGCTTTAATAGTGTTTCAGGAGGGAAAGTCATTGTGAGGCCTGGCAAAGAGAAATCCATTCTATCTCCAATTAGTTCGATACCCCATATCACCAAAAATGAGGATGCAAATACAATCATCAGTGACTGTGTTAATAACAGGCAGAACAGCCGTTTCCAATCAGAACCAAGCATTTTCATTATGGCGTATTCCTTAGTGCGATTCAGGAAAGAGCCGATGAGAAAATGAAAGAAATTAATCAATCCAACCAACAATATCAATATGCCGACAATTCCGGTGACCCATCCCAGAATATAAATACCTTTCTCCTGCGACCGGTCTCCTATATAACGGGCAACAACGGTATAAGTCTCGTTATATAGGCTATAAGTATAGTCGCGCTTGGAAAATTGTTTTTCCAAACCAGTAATGCCAACCTGCGGAGATAACAAAACGTATGTCCGGGCTCCCGTTATATCGCGACGTTTCGGACTCTGAAAAAGTCCCTCACTGTCGTTGATAACCAATGCATCGGTATGACACATAAAATTAAAATCATTGTTCAGTGGAAGATCTTCCATCACTGCTTGGATTGTGTACACAATACCTCCTGTCTTTGGTGTACTGTCCGGAGAAGTATAAAGCCGTCTTGTAAGAGTCAGGTGTTTGCCAATGGCAGTCTCCACCTGACCAAATATCTTTATGGCAGTGGACCGGCTTATAATAACCGCGTTGGGCATCCGGCTTGCTGTCCGCCAGTTACCAACTACCATTTGCGGAGTAAAGACTTTATTGTATAGGGTATCGACTTCTATAATTTCAAGATCGTATGGCAATGATTTATCCGGAGACAGTTCAACCTGAAAAGAGCGTTCACGGGGATATGCCATACAAGAGATCGCTTCCACTTCACCCATAGCCCAAGTACGGAGTTCTTCGGATAATGCTACTTGTGTGCCGGAAAAATAGTCACCAGTCTGTTCATTATAGAGATTTAACTCGGCTATGCGGGAATAATTGTCAAAGCAATGATTGGTAGATTCTACAAAACGACTGCAATACATACATATACTAAAACACAGTAGTCCTACTGCCAATCCGATGGTGGAAATTATATTCTGTGCCTTGTACTTCCACAAGTTTCTAAATGCTACTTTGAAATAGTGTTTTATCATAATATCTTAGATTCATTCAGTTTTTATAATTTTAGCAGGATCAATATGCGCAATCTTGTTTATTTGCCAGAATAGAGTCCCTAAAGAAATACCACCAACCAATAACAAAGCTATCAAAAAGATTCCTATACCTATAGGAGCTTTCACTACAAAATCCTTTGTGTATTCATATATCAGATACCAGGATAATGGAAGAGCTACTGCAAAAGCCCCACCTAATATGACAAGATACTTGCGTCCTAGTAAAAGATATAAATCTTTCAGTGATGCTCCATTCACTTTGCGAATTGCAACCTCATGGGAACGCTGCCTAATGTCAAATAATGAAATACCAAACAAGCCAAGACAAACTATTACAATAGCTATACAAGCGAAAAGAGCATAAACAGAAGCTATCTGGCGATCATTTTTATAAAGTTCAGCCACATCGTCCTTCAACAAAGAATATTTAAAATCCTCTGTACCATACACTTTCTTTTGAATGCTTTTCAAATAGTCAATAACTGCCTGTTCTTTGCCGGAGTGGCAATATATCTGATATAAATCACCGTCTAATTGACTACCAACCATAAAGACCATCGGATGGACACCTGTACTAATATGTCCGTCATAATAATCGTCTATTACAGCAACAATAGGTTGAGCCGGAAAATCCGGGACGTTTCTTTTCATCATTTCATCAACCAGCATAGCTCCCTCACATTGCGTATATCCTAAGGCTTTCAATGCCGCACGATTTACAACGGCCACTCTATTTCTTGAGTCTTCATCCATTTCCGGCAGACTTCCATCCACAAACGCAAGATTGAAAACTTTAAAGAAATCAGGAGTAACATAAGATTGCAACAACGCAACTGTTTCTCCTTTTACACTTTGAAAGTTTGTAGAATAATAGTCTCCCAAAATAGATGAATGTCCCGTCGTCCAATACTGAATATCCGGACAACTCTTCATGAGTTGGTCTATTTCAGTAATCCTCTCTTGCCGTTGTTTGATAGTCTCCATAGTGTAAACTGCGAAATCTCGTGATTCATATATCAAGTTTGCTTGAATTACAGACTCTACACGAAAACCAGGATCGGTATGTAACATAAAATTCAGTTGCTTGCTGAAATAGATTGATAATACCACTAACAGGAAAGTAATCATATATTGCAGAAAAAGAAAGATCATACGTGAACGAACCGAATGGTTATCTGTACCTACCTTCCGGATTGAAACAGCCAACAAAGAACGTTGGCACTGCACAAACGCATAAATAGATACTAACAGAGGCAAAAACAACAAAATAGAGAATGATAATATCCCATCAAATGCAGTATACATCAGCTGACTGCCAAACATAGATGATACAGGAATATTTGTCACCTCTACAATGAGCCAGGCTACTATCATGGAAGCAGCGATCAATAAAAAGTTTTCTATGAATATTTGTTTAAACAACGCTTTTCTATCAGCTCCAAAAACTTTCCGCAAGCTATACACCTTACCTCGTTTCACCATCAATACCAGATAAAGATTGATGAAATTCATCACACCTGCAAGTAATATCAACAGGCAAATTCCTCCTAAAATAAATAGTTGGGAACGGTTTCCGCTAACTAGCATATCTGGTCCGGATCGACCAATTAAAGCCCGATCCCAATACATATCACTTATAGGAACTAGAGAGAAAGTGTATTTCCGACTATCCCCGCTACGAGCATCCTGATTGATAAACCGGGGATAACTCCCGGCCTTATTGGCTTTCATTACTTCCGTTTCTGAAGTGAAACGGATAAAATCCAAAGGCATACGCTCCCATAATGATGATAGTTTTGAAGAGAGGACCAAGTCAAAATTAAACATCCGCTTATTAATTGGTTCCTCTAATATGCCTGTCACCCTAATCTCCTTTCCATTCGAATAAGTGAGAATCTTGCCAATAGGATTTTCTTTGCCGAAAAGTTTTTTAGCAAAACCCTCCATTAACAAAACTGACGCCGGATCTTCCAAGGACACTGAACCTTGTAACACACGGTAAGGGAAAAGTTCAAAATAAGCACTATCTGCTGCCATAGCTTGAACAGGAATACGATTTGACTGATAGGTCAAATAATCATTTTCGAGCAACACGATGCGTGAACGCGTCACTATGCCACTATTATCAATGTAAACACTATCCCGGCTCCCTATTTCAGCCACACTTAATACCCGATTTCCTTCAAACGTTGTCTGTACACCATACACTTGATTACGATCAATGCAATGTGTGTCTACTGTAAGCTCACGATGAATATAACGAAGCAAAATAATGCAACAAGCTAAACTAAAGGCTAACCCGAGCAAATTAATAATAGTATATGATTTTGTACGCAACAAAAAGCGTATCGCATAGTACAATGTTTTCATGTTTTATCTATTTGTTATTTTTCATTCATTTCAAGATCAATTCTTCCGCATCGCCAAAGGTATCATATCCGGTGGTAATAACCCAATCTCCCGGCTGTAAACCTTCTACTATTTCATATTGTTGCGGATTCTGTCGACCAATATTCAATGGCACGCGAACTGCTTTTGTCTTTGATGCATTTACTTTATAAATCCATTGTCCGCCTGTAAACTGATAGAAGTTGCCTCGCGGAATAATGAGCGCTTGCTCCGGCTGTCCCAATTCAATCTGTACCCGGAAGCTCTTGCCGACTCTTACATTATCGGGCATATCTCCGGTAAAAATAAGATCAATATCAAACATACGATCTTTCACTTCGGGAACCACTTTTGTTATTTTCAGCGGATATTTGTTTCCTTGATAGTTCACGGTAGCCGGTAGTCCGGTGGTGATCCGGTCGATATAATATTCGCTAAGTGAAGTATGGATTTTGTATTGATCGAGCACTTTTATTTCAGCAATGCTTTCACCGGAGGAAACCTGCTGCCCCGGAGTGACCTTTACGAAACTAAGCTGACCTTTCAGTGGAGCTGTGACCACCAAGCTATTCAGTCGTTCGCGAGTACGTTCGTACTTTTTCCGTTCCCGCTCCCGGTCGTTACGAATCAATTCCTTACGTATCATCGTGACAGCAGAATCATGTCGCAAGCTCTCTTGTTGCAGGGCTGCGTTTTTCTGTTTGTAACAATATTCATCTTCAGCTACCTGCAACTGCGCCTTACTCTTCACTCCCATCTGAAATTCTTCGCGGTCGAGAGCGATGCTTTTTTTCAGGCGTTCCAATTCGTAGCTATTTGTCAGGGCTTGCTGTTTCAAGTTCAGACTTTTTTGTTCCATTTCAATCTCCTGCTCCTGATAGGTAATCATTTGCTTTTCCCATTCGTCACGCTGGTCTTCAATATTGCGGAGCAAATCGGGATTGGAAAGAATAAGAATGGTGTCTCCCTGCTGAAGCAAACTTCCCTCTTCACCGACAATCCTTTCCACGCTTCCAGTTTCACGAGTATTGATCTTGATGGTCAGTATAGGCTGAATGAGCCCTTCCACATCTACATATTCCATGAAATCAGACTCTTTCACTTCTGCAATCTGTATATTTTCGGCATCTATCCGTAGTTTTCTGGGACCTAAAGACAAAGTAATCACATAAATCAAAAAGGCGGCAAATAAAAGCCCTCCTATCAGATAGTATCTGTAACGAATGTACCACGGTTTCTTTTCTAATTTTATATCCATGAGATTATCTGGTGTTTTACAAGTTTCTATTAATTAGGGTTCCATCACTATTCTTTACTGACTTTTCGTTGTTCTCTATTCAATCAGAAGATGGTAGTCTTCTGTCAGTATCGTATTTCGCTCAAAATCATATAGTGTCATGCTACGGAGTGTATAATATAAACTCCAATAATTATATAAAGCCGAAATATAGTTACGGCGGGCACTATCTTTCTCTGAAATGGAAGCATTCAAGTCAAGAATGGTAGATTTACCTAATAGATAGAGTTTGCGGGCCACTTCACTTCTTCGTTGGGCTGTCTCATCCGTGCGGGCAGCGATCCGGACACGTTGCGTTTGCAGATTGAATTGTTTGACGAGTTTACGAACGTTCAGTTCAAAGTCCGTCCGGCTCTGTTCGACTTGTGTGTAAACCAGATCACGATTGGAACGGGCTACTCGCACCTGTCCTTTTCCACGTCCCCAGTCTAGGATAGGAAGAGAAATGCCGATACTTACGTATTGCTGGTCCAACAAATTTCGATAAGCGTCGGGCAGTTTGTCAGCAGTCTGCGTCAATCCGAAACGGAGATAGATATCTGCTTTCAGGCCGGCATTGGCGCGGGCTTTCGCCACAGCACTCTCACTTTCCAGTTTCCGCCTTTCCATCGTCTGTATATCCGGACTGTTTTCGTAAGCCAGTGCCAGTGCTTCATTCAGGTTCACACTGAAATCCGGAATTTGAGGACTGACAAGGACACGTAATTCCCGATCTTCGTGAATACCAAGATAGGAACGGAGTTCCTGCATACAATTATCCATTTCAATAAGGGCATTCATGCGGTTTGTCTCTTCCGTCAAACGGTTAAGTTCCAGTTGCAGCATTTCATTTTCTGTGATGGTACCTATGTTATAGCGGCCTTGCGCATAACGGTAAAGTGTATCGGCATTGGCGTAATTAAAGGAAGCAATATCGTAATCGCTCTGGGCGGTGGCCAAGGCAAAGAATTTATTAATCGCATTGGCTGATACGAGTTCAAGCGTCTCTACGTAGCTTTTCTTTGCCTCCTGATAGCGCACGGGCTCTATCCGTCTATCCCATTTCAAACTATTGTAGCCAAAAAGAGACTGGCGATAACCGATCATTATGGGGGAAGTCTGCCATGAGTATTTATGTTCGCTGAACAGATCCATGCGTTGAGCGGAGGTTTCGAGAAAGAAAGAGCCACCGGTCCAGGATAAGTTCTGTGAAAGATTCAGGGTTAAATCTGTATTCAATAGATTTTGTTCGACAAACTTTACCGAACCGTCTCCCATCGTTATCTTGTTAATGGCACGGTTCAGATTCGGATCGGATGTCAGGCTTAAAGACGGCAGATAATTGGCACGATAATATTTATAGTTCCAATACGCAGAACGGAAACTGTGGCGTGCCGTCTGTGCATCGGGAGATTCCATACGGGCAATCTCTATGACTTGCTTCAATGACAGCTCTGTGGTTTGATCTTGAGCAGTCAATAGTTCTGTCAACAATAGTCCGAGAGATATGAAGATTAATTTCAGATTCATTCGTTGGTTATATTTGTTATTTATCATTCAAAAGATGTGCCATTCAGATAAACAGTTATCATTCAATAATATAGTAATATTCCTTTCATTCATTCAGTGTGCATATACGCACAAAATTAGTGCGCAATCGCACACACAACACATGAGATTTATCCATATCTTTGCTCCCGGAGTTTAAATGGATAGAAGATATGGAAGAAGTCAACAAATTAGGAAAGATACTCATAGTAGATGATAACGAGGACGTGCTCTTTGCCCTCAACCTCCTACTGGAACCGTATACGGAGAAAATAAAGGTGGCTACTACCCCCGATCGGATCGAGCATTTCATGACCACCTTTCATCCCGATCTTATCTTATTGGACATGAATTTCAGCCGGGATGCCATCAGCGGACAAGAGGGATTTGAAAGTCTGAAGCAGATATTGCAGCTTGACCCACAAGCTATTGTTATTTTTATGACTGCCTATGCGGATACGGACAAGGCCGTCCGGGCCATCAAAGCCGGTGCTACCGATTTTATTCCCAAGCCTTGGGAAAAGGATAAATTGCTGGCTACGCTTACTTCGGGTATGCGACTGCGTCAGTCACAGCAGGAAGTCAACATGCTGAAAGAGCAAGTAGAAATTCTTAGCGGGCAAAATGCTTCGGAAAATGATATTATTGGAGAGTCACCGGCCATGCAGGAAGTGTTTGCCACGATAAATAAACTAAGTAATACGGATGCCAATATACTGATTCTCGGAGAAAACGGTACGGGAAAGGATGTGATTGCCCGACTATTATATCGTTGTTCTCCACGATACGGCAAACCTTTTGTCACGATTGACCTGGGAAGTATACCCGAACAATTGTTTGAGAGTGAACTGTTCGGTTTCGAAAAAGGCGCTTTCACCGATGCCAAGAAATCAAAAGCGGGACGAATGGAAGTGGCGACCAACGGGACTTTGTTTTTGGATGAAATTGGCAATCTTTCACTTCCTATGCAGTCTAAATTACTGACTGCTATCGAAAAAAGGCAAATCAGTCGTTTGGGAAGTACGCAAACCATTCCCATCGACGTCCGTTTAATATGTGCCACCAATGCTGATATCCGTCAGATGGTGGAAGACGGGAATTTCCGTCAGGACTTATTATATCGTATCAACACGATTGAAATACATATACCTCCACTCCGTGAACGCGGCAATGACATCATCCTGCTTGCCGAACACTTTCTGAACCATTATGCCCGCAAATATAAAAAAGAAATGCACGGACTGACACGGGAAGCCAAAAACAAACTGCTGAAATATGCATGGCCTGGAAATGTGAGAGAACTTCAACATACGATAGAACGTGCTGTAATCTTGGGAGACGGCTCCATGCTAAAACCTGAAAACTTCCTTTTTCATGCGACACCTAAACAGAAAAAGGACGAAGAAATGGTACTGAATCTCGAACAACTGGAACGGCAGGCCATTGAGAAAGCGCTCCGGATCAGCGACGGAAACATCTCCCGTGCTGCCGAATATTTAGGGATTACCCGTTTTGCATTGTATCGCAAACTTGAAAAATTAGGCTTATGAAACGATTTGAGTTCAAAGTAGCATTGCACATCTTAATTATTTTTCTGCTTTCTATCGGCAGTTGTCTGCTGTATCAAAGACAGTTATGGTTCAGCACTACCGTCTGTATTCTCTTTTTGATAGGTGCCGGTATGCATCTCTACCGAATACAGTTCAAGCAAATCACCTTGTTACGACGATTGACGGATGGACTTCGCTACAACGATATGACGCAGAATCTTCATCCGCCTTTCAAAAATAAGATGATGGATGAGTGGGCACAGGAGCTTTCTAATGCATTGAAGGACTTTCGGGGAAAGTTATTGGCAGAGGAAGTCAAGCATCAGTATTACGAGAGTTTATTAAATAAAGTAGATACTGTCGTACTCGTAACCGATGCTTCCGGGCACATTGAATGGATGAATCAGGCTGCAGTGGCCCATCTGGGGCAAATATCACAACTACCGGACGTACTTCAGGAGGCTTCTATCAGCAATGATATGTCCATGATCCGCATCGAGCAGAATGGTATCGTTCTGGAAATGGCTATTTCCTGCACCACATTTGCTACACAGGGGAAGAAACAGCGGTTAATCAGTCTGAAGAATATTCATTCTGTACTGGAACGTAATGAAATGGAGGCCTGGCAAAAGCTGATTCGTGTATTAACACACGAAATCATGAACTCCATCACTCCTATTATTTCTCTTTCGGAAACGTTAAGTGAAAGGGGAATCCCCGAATCACTCGGAGAAAAGGAGTATTCTGCTATGTTGCAAGCTATGCAGACTATTCACAGAAGAAGTAAGGGATTACTAGGATTTGTGGAGAATTACCGGCGACTGACACGAATTCCGATACCTGTCCGTACTAAAGTATCTGTTGCAGAATTGTTTATGGACTTAAAGAAATTATTCCCGGAAGAGTATATTCATTTCGAAATGCCTGCATCTGATTTATTTTTATATGTAGACCGGGCACAGATAGAGCAAGTGCTTATCAACTTGTTAAAAAACGCCCGCGAAACATGCGAGCGAAAAATAGATAAAGAGATACAGATAAAGTTTTTCTCTAAAGACAACCCGACATTAACAATATCTGATAATGGCGAGGGAATTCTAACAGATGTTTTGGACAAGATTTTCGTTCCTTTCTTCACCACCAAAACATCCGGTTCGGGCATCGGATTGAGCCTGTGCAAACAGATCATGACTTTGCATGACGGAAGTATTAACGTAAAATCAGAAATAGGGAAAGGAAGCTGTTTTATTCTTACTTTCCCTAAATGAGAACCACCGAAAGCCTCCCGAATCCTTTAATACGATGATTAGTCTGGGTAGTAGAGGAATTACTTATCCTCTACTACCCAGACTATTTGTATCGGGATTTAACTCCTTAACCGCCTCTTTGACCGCTTTATTAGTTGGCTTGCGATATGCTTCCGCTTGTTGAACGGGGACAATCTCATTCACCATTCTTTCATATCCTTTTTGCTCTAACAAGTGCACTTCTTTTTCACCTGTTTCTTTTTGTTTTCTTGTTTTCATAAGGCTTTTCATTTTAAAATTCTTATTTATAAAACAGCAAACATCGAAAGATAGTTCATACTCACAGATAATTTATGTACGGGGCAACCACCCCCAATATACCATTATGAGCTTGTTCACTCCGGTACAGTTATGAACAATTTAATATTCTTTCTCTATAATAGGCACAATTCTTCCATCCCCTTCACTCTTCCTCTGTATCACCGATTAACAGGGAGTTTTCAGGTGAAGAGCCGTTCTTTCACCTTCTTTTCATCGTGAACAAAATCAAATAGCCGCTTACCCTGATTACATCATTGAGCAAGATTAGTCAAGCTATTTCGTTATTAGTTTCAAATGGGGTTGAAACTAAAAGTTTCACGCCTTGAAACAAAGTGTTTCAAGGTTAGAAACAAAGTGTTTCACACCGAGAAACGAAGTGTTTCAAGGATTGAAACTATTTTTGAAACCTAATCGCTTACAGGTGAAGAGGTGGTGAAGTTGTTGCCCTTCACCCGCAAACTCCCTATTCATCGAAGAGACAGAGAAAAGGTGAAAGAGGAGATGAAAAGATGAATTACGATGTCCGATGATACTTCTAATCTCTGACAAGAAAAAAAAGTGAGCCCGCAAAGTGATGAGATTCAAGGTATTGAGAAATAATAGGTAAAAAACATTCGTTTAGCTATTGTTAATTAAAAAATACTCCCTATCTTTGCACCGCTTTTGAAAAGAACAACCCTTCAAAAAAGTAGCGGGGTGTAGCGCAGTCCGGTTAGCGCACCTGCTTTGGGAGCAGGGGGTCGTGGGTTCGAATCCCGCTACCCCGACTACAAAAAAGACAGAAAGGGTTATTATAAAAGCACTTCGGGATGTAGCGCAGTCCGGTTAGCGCACCTGCTTTGGGAGCAGGGGGGCCCAGGTTCGAATCCTGGTATCCCGACAAAATTAAAAGAATATCAATTAGTTACATACAAAAATATATTCTTTTTAAGTCGATCTTCAAACTGTCTATAATTGTCTTTTAGTTGGTAAATCGTCAATATACAATTAAAAGTAATTATTATGGCAAAACAAAAGTCTATTGTCATCCTACCACAGCTAAAAGATTGTGGTGGCGATTTGAGTAAAACATGGTTCGTAGAGTATTCATGTCGTAATCCTCAAACAGAAGAAATGAAACGTTTCCGGGTCTATAATGGTTTTGCAAAATTAAAGACCAAAGAAGAACGTTACGCATTCGCAGAAAAAATCATAAATGAGATTAAGGAGAAGTTCACTAGGGGGGAAATTCCATTCTTAGGAAAAGAAGTCAGCTATAACGATGAACTATTATATCAGAACATAGCTAAACGATGGGGTAATGAAAGAAAAGGTTCTGTGGGTATACGCACATACCTCTCTGATTTCTTAGCAATAAAAAAAGTAGAAGTAATCCCCCACTCTTTTCAGACTTATAAATCCAAACTACGCATATTCTGTGAATGGGTGGAACAAACCGGTTTAGATAAGCAAAGTATTTGTTTTTTCGAACAGAGTTCAATATGCGAATTTCTATGCTATATTGTAGAAAAGCATGATGTAAGCCAAAGAACAGTAAAAAAGTATACTCAAATATTACATGGTTTCTTCGATTATTTACTAAAAGTAAAAAGAATTATAGATACTAATCCCGTACATGACATACCCAACATGGGAACTATTAAGGATGAAGCAGCCAAACCAATTCCTGACCGAGAACGCCAGCTTTTATCAACGTATATGAAAGAACATGATCCACAATTATGGTTAGTCTGTCAGATGGAGTATTATTGTGCCATCCGTCCAAATGAATGTAGGCAATTACAAATTGGAGATATAGACTTTGACAATCATATTATAACAGTACCTAAAGACATAAGTAAGAACCGATTAACTGAATCAGTAAATATTCCACGTCAATTATATGACTATATATATAAAGTATTAAACCTTGATATACACCCCAAAGAATTCTATATTTTCTCTCATAATGGCATTCCTGGCAAAATAATGTTGGGAAAGAATAATTTTAGATTTAGGTTTGATAGAATACGTGATAAACTCAACATTTCAACTCAATACAAATTATACAGTTTCAAACATACAGGAGGAGTAAAACTTGTAAATGAAGGTATTGATACCTGGGAGCTACAACGTCACTTCCGTCACAAATCTATTGATACTACAGAACGATATATCAGAAGAAACTTTGCTGTGAAAAGTGATAAAATAAGGAATGGCTTTCCCGATATCTAACGTACAACCTACAACCTAAAAGAGGCAACGAACGCTGCCTCTTTTAGGTTATTTATTTCGCCTATACACTACCCCTACTACAATTATCAGAGCTATAATAATATATGCTTTATCTTTATGTAAGTCCCACCATGATAACTCTACGACCTTTTCTTTTTGGCTCAATATAGCATTTACCTTACTATTAATAGTATCTAATCGGTTAGAAAACTGTTGTAAGGTAAGAGATAATGTTTCATTTATTTCCGTTCTTTCCTGTTCTTGCCTGAAAGCAGTGGTAGTACTTTCTTTGACCGGATATTGCTTCCCTGTTGAATCCGGATCAGACAAGTAAACAGTTGTATTTTCAATCTTCAAATCACTTAGTTTGTCTGTAGTAATTTTCGTTTGCTTATTCACATCCAGCCGTAGTGATTCAGTTAAATTTCGCAAATACAAAAAATCCCCTGAATAGTCAATCTGCTTTTGCATTTCTAAATTGCGAGAAGTCTTACAAGACGACAGCCATATTGCTAACGTCAGCAATATGATAAATGCATAGTTCAATCGTTTCATGGCCGGATCACTGTATTACGAAGAAAATTAGAAAACTCAGAACGAACATCAAAGCAGGGACAAGCCTTGATATACTCAGCCGGTTCTACTTCACCGCTGCCGTCCAAGTCTGGAGAAGTATCACGATGCCCCAGAACCTCCACAATAGGATATTCCTTGCAGAGCTTTGCTACCTGCTCACGTAAACTAGCTCTTTGAGCGGGCGTCCGTGTATCAGCAGGTTTTCCGTTCGCATCAAGTCCACCGATATAGCAGATACCTATCGAATGCTTATTGTATGATATGCCAGAGAATCCCTTTGTGCTACAATGTGCACCATCGATGGATAATGGACGGCCATTCTCCACGGTACCATCCAAATCAATCACGAAATTGTAACCGATCTGACTGAATCCCCTTTGTCGGTGCATCCGGTCAATGTCTTTAGCACGTAAATCTTGCCCGGCACGTGTGGCCGAGCAATGAATAATAATCGAATCAATAGTTTTCATTTCTTTTCCTCCTTATCTTTAGTTATTGTAACTCTACGCGGTGGAATACGACGACTACAGTCATTATCAGGTCGATCACAACGATTATGTTCAGCATCCTTCAACTGTAGTTCCAACTCGTGACATTTATGTATCCAAATTAATTTATCATTCTGCTCATTACGTAATTCAACATAGATAGCATCTATTTTCGTATCACGTTGAGCAATACGATCCTCTAGCCAATCCACTTGTTTACGTTCATTCTCATCTTCCATAGAGTCAGCAGAAGCATCCTCTTTCCTTGCATCAGTTTTCCGGTTAACATAGAAGTTAACCATCCATTTGATTGCCTCCAAGCCACCTAAGGCTCCTAGTATTGTTAGCCAGTCATTTAGTTCCATCATTATTCGTTTTTATGATTCAACCGAATATCCTTTGATTTTAAGTGTACCATCTGAAGTTACATACACTTCCCCATTTTTTGCAGTACTATATCCCGGCAAAAAACCCGGAGCAAATCTCGTTAGATGAAGGCTTGTCATGCCAGGAAGATATGTTTGATCAAGATCAACAGTCAAACTAAAACCTTGCGTATCCTTAAAATGGGATATTCCATCTTCATCTATTTTCCATTTTGTATCCGCATTCAGACCTGAACCTTTCGAATAATAAAGACTACCTTCTATTTTTCTACCTGTCATTACTATACCTGGCGAATACTCTCCATTTTCGACTCCATTAATTACAAATTGAGGATACGCATTATATGAATCCCCGATAAACGATAGTGAAAAGACTGCCCAGTCATTTGTGTTGTACATTTTTAAAGAGTTAGTGACTGGATCAATTACGATTCGGCTACCGGATGTTTGAGTCTCAATCTTACCTCTGAATGCAGCATCACCTGTTTCTGCATCTATTTCAAAAGTTAACTTACCATTCTTCAAACCGAAGAGACCAGTCTTTTCAACTCCATTTATTGTTATTACCCCACGCCCTATTGCAACACCTGTCAAAGTTGGATTAGCTGATGTCCCAGTATTGGTACCTGCGAACATTTTAGGTGAAATGATAGATTCACTACCAATCTGTGTTTTATTATTATCCCATTCCTCAATCCACGGTAGAAGATTGGCATCTTTTCCCGGCTCCCCCTTCACTCGTATAGGATCACCCCATCCACCTGAATCCGCACTTTCTGATACTTTTTGAGAAATCCAAACAACAGATGCGGTTGAATTCGTATGCCAGCCATCTTTTGTCCCATCACCAACAGGGCGATCTGGTTCCTCTTTACTATCATTATATGTTATGTAAACTCTCATGCCGTCCTTCCCATCTGTGCCATCGGTTCCGTCATTTCCATCTGCCACCATTAATGCCCAAGCCAATCCATTATAAATATAGACTCTCCCATTGTCTGTATCACGATATGCCCAGTTTTTTTCAGGAGAAGAAGGTGGAATTGAAGAATCGCCTTTCCACACAATACTAAGACCGTCGGTACCGTCTTTTCCCGGTTCGCCTTTCAAGTTTTCTTTTGCATCATCAGCCAGATTATCCCAGGTGAGAACAACATCCTTCATAGTACATACGCACTTTTGATTTGATTCGTCCCATATCCACTCAATTGCTCCGCCGGCAATATGACCTGATTTGTCAGGTTTAAATAAGGCCGAACCGCAACCCAGCTCCGCAGTACCATCCGGATATATACAGTAAGCAGCATTCCCCTTACTATCAACTCCCTTTATCATGCCATTCACACAGTAGAAGCCTTTAAGTCCCCCACTTCCGGGTATATCACCGCCAACTCGAACCTTAACCTTCCCATCCCAATTCTTACTGTTAAGATCGAACATCACGTCAATAGCCGGCTGACCAGTTTCGTCTGCGTGTATATAGATTGCGGACTGACGGGTTTTGTTTTGCGAATTACCGAATTGGACCAGTTCGTCACCCGCAGCAGGAGAACAAAGTATATTACCGGATTCGTCCTTGTCAAATTCAGATAGGAGAACGTGCAAGGTCCTTGTCTCCACATCGACAGAATCAACCTCGACATGATAAAGCTTTGTCTTGTCACCTACAAATGTCTGACAGCGTACGAAGTCGTGCGCTACGACACTCATATCCTCATCCTCCAACACAATGAGGTATTCTGTACCATCGTCAGAAATACGAGCGGACTTTACTTTTCCATGCCCTTGACTTATTGTTTGTGCACCAATGATAGCCCGAATCTTACTTATCAGCATTTCAAAGATAATCATAGTTTCACGAACCACGATTGTATCAATCTCCAGTTTCCATTTACCAGTCATGTACTCCCAGAGTTTCCAGCCATGTCCTGCAAAGCCGGACATGAAATCTTCCACATACTCTTTTACTCCATTCGCCAATTTCTGTCCTGTCTCTTTCACCGAACAAAGGAAACCATAAAACTTACCGTTACTTAATATTGCCATAATTTTTGGATTTATTCATTATACCCTATTATTCTTGATTGCAGGCTATTCCATGCTGATTTATATGTCTGTACAGCCCCGGACGGAACATATATCGGGCAAGTAGTACCCTCAAAAACGCCATATCCCAGACTGGGAGGCACGCTACCAAGCATCTTAATACCTTCTAAAGAACTACAGTTCATAAAAGCCCTCATACCTATTGACGATACGACTGCCGGAATTTCCATTAATGATGTCAACGATATGCAATCCCTGAATATACCGGATGCAAGTTCTGTTTGAGTTAATCCAGATGGAATATTAGCCGTTTTCAAAGATGTACAACCCTCGAATGCAGAATTTTTAATAACTTCCATAGTATCAGGCAATAGTATTGCTTCTAACGAGGTACACCCATAAAAGACGGCACCGTCAAACTCATTTACATTAGGCATTACTGTCACACTTTTCAAATTAACACAACCTTGGAATGCACCATAAACCAAACCAATACGACTTTTGTCATTTACATTAGCTATTGAGCTTGTAAAATATTTCAGCTCATCAAAAGACGTTATATCTATATTGCCTTTAAATAGTGTCTTTAGGTCAGTTACTGCAGCAGCCTGTTCGACTGTTAATTCTCCATTGCTACCCCAATTCTGTACGCATATTTCTCTTACGACCGGATCTTTAAAGTCAATAAATGCTATACCTGTCATGTTAAACTGAATATTCGGGAAATAGCTTTGAAGACTATACAACAGATCCGGAGAATAATTAGCAGAACTAGCCAGCTTCCCAGCTAACACCGGTATAATGTTATCATCCCTTTCGCCATTATCATTTATTCCATGATAACCATTCTCGGCCAATGAACGTAATGCAATCAATATATCATTGGAAGAAAAACTTTCATCAAAGCCTTTAGCTCTGACATATTGAAGAGAATTTTGCTCACCTAATATTAACTGTAGCTCTTTTAATAATTTATTATTCGTATTGCAATCCTCTACCCAGAAATCGGTTATTTCATTTCTATTATTGATTTCTAAAACCACATTTGAATACCTAATAGCCTTTACTCTTCCTGCCCCACTATTATAAGTGAGACGTACAAGGTTGGAGTTTGCATCCGGCATCTTATATACAATATCATCCGAATCAATCAACAAATCAGTTATATTGGTAAAAGCCGATAAGTCCAAAACAATTTTACTCCCGGCAAAAGCAGCAGTATTTAAAACTCTCAATGTGGGAGGAAGTTTTATGGTATCGAAATTAGTACATCCTGCAAACTCTTCCGTAAGTGATGTTACACAGGTGAACGCCAATTCAGTGAAAGACGTTATCTCTGTACCGATAAAAACATCTCCCAGTTCTGTAATTTCCCCCATTAGTCTTTTACTTATACCAATCTCATCGCCAAAGTGTTTTGCACATAGCGTTTGCACCAACTTATCTATAAAACGGATGTAGAACTCTCCATTTATATTGAGCACTAACCTATTAAAATAACTGCGAAGGGCAATAGCTGTATCTTCGTAACAATTCGTATTGATATGAAGCGTTCCATCAAGAACCGGGCGAGGATCATCACCAGCTACACCGGAACTGTTAAGCCCAACATAAGTCCCGTCTGCCAGTTTTCCAAGGTTATCAAGCATCTCGGCTCCATTCTCATTATAGGTATATTCCCCAAACACTGCACGCACACGTTTAAGGGCATGCGCTTCTCCCTGTTCCTGCTGTGCATCCATGATCTTTATTAAAAGGTCAACCGGGTTAAGTTTCGGACAATCACTGACAAAGAAGTCCGTAATCTTTCCGGCACAATCATCAATGAGTACTCCCTCCTGTTTCAACAGAGGGAAGTTCTGTAATGTCAAATACCTGTTCGTGGATGGATATTGAACCAGTTCCAGACACCCGCCTTGCGGAAGCCTTATCTGTGTCAGTGACGTTCCATCAGCCCAAACTCTACGTAAATGCGTACACACAGAAAGGTCAAGAGAACCGGCCAATGTGGCTATGTTAGACAAAAGGATAGATTGCAGAGATACACAATCCGAGATAGTAAGTCCCGTGATCGCAATAACAATCCGTTCTGTACGGCTTCCAAGTTCCAGTTCACGCAACATTCTTCCTTTGATGATAAGGTTGCCGTTGACGTTTTTATCATGCCACTTACCAATACTCATCAGCCAACTGGCTCCCTGAATGATATTCTGCTGGTCACCTGTGCCGCCAAGGTCTATTATCATTCTGCATACCTGTCCGGCCTTTGTCCTGCTACCCTTTACAATTGATGTACCGTTTGCAATAGTGGGATACATATCAATGGCGGGAACGATATCATACGTGATGGCATTTCCGGCAGCACGAACATTTATGGAGTCCGTTCCGTTTGCAGAATACTCCCCAAAACTATATTTTGAAGACATATACTGGATGCGCTTTTTCATCCATGCCGTTTCCGCGCTGTATAAATCCCCTAGTTCCTGTGTCAATGGGTCAGTATCATTCGTGTATCGTCCGGCATTCATCATTAGCTTGGCATTCTCATAGCGTTTAGAATCTTCATTCACTGTTACAGCCGGAAAATACTCTTTCACGTTGAGATAGTATTTCTGGTACCATGCATAAACTTTTTCTGCATGAGTACCGGATTTTAAGCCGCCTAATACCTCCATAGCCGACATCATAGAACGCATCCCTGCAGCAAGTTCGTCCGGAAACGCCAGTTCCAACAGATTCCAGAACACGGAAGTTTCTCCATTCCATACAGGAGCTCCGGTATCATAACTGTCATGTACCTCAACATAATACCCCTTTCGGAGTTGTCCCTGATTGGTGATAGGCATTATTGTATCAAGGTCGTCCTGTCTCCATTTCCATTTACAGCCTTCCCCGAAACAATACGGATATGTGTTTTTCGCTCGGTTGTCGGTAGCAGCTACAAATTCGGTAAAGTTGTGATGGTATACTGCGTCGGGAATATCAAAATAGGTCTTAGCTTCAGCTCTAAATTTGGCAACACGGGCATTGATGAAAAGCGTATTCAGTTCATCATTTGTTTTCCCCACCAAATCAGCACTTGATAAACCGTACCCCTTATTTACAAGTTGGTGTATCAGGTTTATTTGTCCTTCACCTATGTCGGATGGTATGAACTGTTTTTCTGCAGCTTCATAATAATACAGGTTATACAGATTTGTATCACCCGGTTTTGCGATCCAGTATTCTACACCATTCTCTTTATAACCGGATGCGTCAGCATTCAATTCACCCAATGTCCCGTCAAACGGGCAAATTTTGCTCGAACAGGAATAAGCTAGATTATAAGCGGGTATCCAGTATTTTATATTCTCCGGAAGTCCGCCATCAAGACCAATACTGTTTTCTCCGTTATACTGCCATGACTCCTCGTCCTCGTTATATGTGATTCTGGTCGTATTCCAAGGCACACGGAACAAGGCGGGAAGTGGTGAGTTGTCGGCTCCCTCGATTGAGATCAGTCCGGGGAAAAGGTCGGTATTGTAACCAAAGCAGTCCTTGTCGCCCTTGTCAGGGCCGCCCGTAAACTCGCCCATACAGGTGTATACGATCTCACCCTCGTCATTGAGTTCCTTGCGGAAAGCCATAAAGGGCTCCTGATAGACAGATACGCGGACTTTCGGATCAAGAGCCATTGCCTCATTAGTGAGTCCGAGCTGTTTATACAAATCCGTATATGAATTAACCGAACCCGCTTTGTGGTCCTGCATGGATGATGCCCAGTTTTTCTTGAATGTAACGGATGCACATGCAGGAACGTTATCAAACATGATAAACTTCTTTGTGGTTGTTGACCCGTCAGCATAAGTAATAACAGACTTCGTCTTGTCAACCTTACACTTTTCATTCCATTCCCAGTATTTTTTAGAAGATGTGCCCTGACCACTCATTTCCACATTGGTGATGGTCACGTTTCGTTCCGGGCGGTTTACAAATAGTATTTCAAGTGTACCTGTTCTCTTTGCTGTATCATAATAAGACGGGAATATATTATCGAATACAAAGACATTCATTTTTGCCCTTATGGCATCGAAGTCTAACTGTGTGGCCATTGCGTCATAAAGATTGTTATTCTCGCTTTCTTCAACCTTTTCATCGGTGCCGGGCAACCAATTGATATAATTCTTATGTACTGCATTGGAACCTAGACCAGTTTCATATATACGGATTCCATAGACATCCACGTCAGCATAGTCAGAACCTATAATTATATCTCCATTCTGCGCCCAATAATCATTTGATTCGTAAAGGAAAGTACGATTCTTTTTTCCATTGATATAAATAGAGCAAAGATTAAATCCGGCATTTCCATACATATTCGGCGAAATGGTCATGGCTATCCTAACACGTACACCATCATCGGTTGGAATTGATTGTAACTCCTCATTTTTAAGAGACTGGCTACACGGCCAGATGTTGTTGGCATAAATATTAAGTCCGGTAAATCCTTGCCCATCCGGTACCGACAAAGTAATAATAGGCTCGGAGTAGTCGGTAACATTATAAATCTTATAATCCAGTTCAATGGTTTTCCCATTACGGGCACTTTCTATTTCAAAAGGCTTGTAACCGATATCCAACAAACTTCCGGCCATCATTCTTAATACACGGTTTCCGTCACTGTCTACAGTCCATCCGTCGTTATTCCAGTTCATGCCTTCCCATTCGGCTGCGATTTGAGAACTGTCTATTTCATTGATAATCTTTTGGTAATTTGACTGACTGTTAGTACGTGTACGCGGGTTCATGTAAAAGACTGATCCGGCTGTAGCGGAAAAGCCGGAAGAGTTGCTCACAGGGAAGATCATAGTATCGGTCAAAGGCTCTCCATTATCCGATACGGCTACAGAGATTTCAAAGTCCGTATCATCCACGGTTTCAATCTCCATTGCATAAGAGAAGCTGTTTTTCGTGTTGGTCGGTATCGTGCTCTCTTCACTGGTATAGACGGTAAGGTCATCCATTTTTATGGAGAACGTACCGCTTGTGGCCGTGGCGTCACCGTCATAGACGGCATATTCGAAAAGCTTGTTGTTCGCCCAGTTGGAAGCCTTATCAGAGAGGCTGTTCACGCACATCAGCTTCACCTGCTCGCCTTCCGATGCGCACATGATATTGAAAGACACCGTTTTGGTTTTAATGGTGCCATCGGAGTTTTCAAGATAAACGGATAATTTGTATACACCCGTCTGTTCGGGGTGGTCAATAGAGAAATTCAAAGCGGTATCCGTATAGATAACGTTTCCCAGCACTTGTTCATACGCTTTGGCGTAGTTTTCTCCCTCAAGAGTAACTTTAAGCGTCTTGTTTACATTTCCGGATATATAGAGAGGAATAGAAATTGTCCCGGAATATAATGTCCACCACTGGAAAGTATCAGCCTTGACAGACAATGACGTCATCGTTACATTATAAGTATAAGCCGGAGTGGCCTGTCCGGTCACTTCACCGGTTATTTTAACCATGATTGAGTTGGCCCCATTCGCAAGATACTCGGCTATATCAACTTTTGTAGCAGTAATGGAGTTAACCATCAGGGTTTTTATCAGGGTATAGTCTGCACTGACAGAGTTTTTTATGAATATCTCACACTTGCCACGTTCTCCGGTATTCTCGTAAGGATCATTATAGCTGTAACGTTCCTGTGAAATGAATGTGAAATTTAATACGCAAGGTTCACCCTTTTGTGAGGTAAAGGACTTATCACCATTATTTTGGACACGGATATAGTATTGAACTCCGGTTGTGGAGTCAAGACGCTGGTAGATATCGTTGACAGAATCTTGCAAACTGTCTATTTCCTCTGAATGAATTGCGATAACTTCTTTATCCGCATCGGTAAAGTCATTGGTAGATAAATCTTTTCCGTCCACTTTATCTACTTTTTCGTCAATAAGTTCCCGAAATACGGTATCATCAAAATTTGTCTGATAATCTACCCATTCGCCATTTTTATATTGATACTCCTTATCTGTCTCTTTTACATAGACGACACAGCCTTCTGTCAATCGGTCGGCTGTAATGGCATTCCTTGCGTCAATAGTAGATACCTCCTTATGACCACCTTGACCATAAATAGAATAGTGCGTAGGATATACGTCTCTACTTGTGCCCGGAACAATAGGGGAATATACATTTGTTCCCTTCAACTCTTCACTCATTTCACCTCAATATTTAATACACCCGTCTGGATGCTATTTAAACGATAAATAGTGTAACTCTCTTTGTGGCCGAAAGTATTTGTAACTTCACGAGTTTCTTCTTTCCAGTCTGTATTACGCAATCCTCCAATCCAAAACTGAATACCAGATACCATAGATGTAGGCAGGATGTAATAAGGATACTTACCACCGGTACAATCGAATACAGTAGAGCCTTGTGTCCGGCCGGCCCATGTACTTGATAAAGCTAAAATCTCATCATTTGTCAATGTTCCGTTTGCAGACACACCGTAATACTTCTTCACCTTAAATTGGGCTGATACGGACTTTGTATATGTCTGTCCGCCCTGTATCGCTTTCAGAGTATAAGTTGTATCCGTAGCAACATTTGCGTATTGCTTTGCCCTGATTCCGATTAAAAGGGATTCATTGTTGATTGATTGTGATTCAATATCCCGGTCGTAAGTCCATGATATATTAATCGTTTGAGAACTTCCTTTCTCATAAGTTCCGCCTCCAGATAAAGTCATAGTAAATGGAAATACTTTCGACATAAGTTGTGAGACTTGAGAGAATAAAGCCGTATTAATTGTCCATTCAGAAGTTCCGGCTAATCTGACCAATATATCATCTGTATCAGATACGCTGTCAGCTTCATCATCTACATTATCAAGTTCACCCAGTGTCGCCGCACCACCTGTAGCAGTACGCATTTCTTCAACAAATACATCTTCGTTCTCTTCTACAATACCTTCTTCGAACTCTTCTGATAATAAAGACATCAGCATAGGCTCTACAACTTCCGTTTTGCGAACAACTAACCCATTGTTAGCCTGAATTAACTCCTCTGCGATTAACCCTTTCAAGAACGTTATGATTCCTGCAGCCCGATCATTCTCTGTTTTGCTTAGTTTCTTTTCCAGCTCCTGCTCTATCAAATCGAACAATTCATCGACTGTCGTGAACTTACCTTCCAACTCCTGAAAGTTTATTCCAATCTTTGAAAAATTTCTTTGCAGTTTGAGCCGTACATCACGTCCGGTATCATTCGCTCCGTTCCACGGGACTATATTTTCATAATTATTATCCATCACGCACTATGTAAGTTCTAATTCATTTCCATCAAATTCTAACAATAGAATTTGCCAGCACATTCCATATTCAAGAGTATCTGCATCTATAAAATTCAGCATATAGTCAGCAAAGCGATTTGTTTCTAAAGTGCTTTGTTTACGAAGTCGGGCATGTTCAACTTTGACTATGCCCTGGCTTTTATTACGTTCATAACTATAACTCATGAAAGCAAATGAGAAGACTTCTCCCCGTTCGCTTTTCTCTTTCATTCGACGAATTGCTTCATATATTTCCATACTACAAAAGTACCTTCCAGATAAGCCTTAAAAAAGGACAATAAAAACCCCAAGTCCTCACGGATTTTGGGGCTAGTTTCATTTAGTTTTAACTTTAAACTTGTGACAGGAAAGCGTCTCCCGACGCAAATACTCCTCTATAACAAACACATTGCAAATATACTCTCCTTTCTTGCCTTAAAAAAGGACACTAACCACGACTCACATTCCTTTCCATTCTCTCTAATTTTTTAATTCCATCACGAATAGCTCGCGAATCAACAATTAAATCTTTCTCAAGAATAGATTGAAGCAAATCATTGTTCGTATTCAAAAGAACGAATAGTTTACGCAACGTCTCTTCGTCCATGATATGATCGCTAACAGTATATCGGGAAGAAGAAGATACTGAATCATCAGAATAACCACCACTATATTTACCACTTTTAGTACGTACCTGCTCTAAAATTTGTGTAGTGTTCAACATTCGGATTGTTCCATTCTTTTGCGCAACATTGAAAACATCAAGAAATTGGCGCACATGAGGATTCTCTACTCCCTCATGATTGGTCACGAATTCATTTTTATGAACGGGAATAACTCCGGCAACATCATCCGGATTTCCTGTTTTAGTATATCCTTCAACATATTCATCAGAATAACCACCGGACTTCAAGCCCTTCGCTTCATCCCGTTGCTGTTTGGCTACAGCTATCTGTGCCGCACCACTAGCTACAGCTGCCGCAGCTGCAATGGCACCAAGAGCCGGACCAACAATAGGAATACCGGCCATTGCCTTATATGCTTCCATTGCAGCAACAGCAGTACTTGCAGTAATTTGTAAAACCGATACGGCAAATTGTTTGTCTGCATATTTCCTCTTTACCTGATTTAGGGCCTCTTCTTTCTCTTCTTCTAACTTAGTTGTATCCTTCCCGGCTTTCTTGGCGGCTTTTATTTCCTTGTCATATTTATGAGTTATTTTGTTCATTTCTGCATCTTGGAATCCCTGAACAGCAGAAGAAGCACTACTCATTATACTACTCACAGCATTAAAATACTGTTCACTTCCTTCTATCTTTTTCTGAATATATTCATTATTGATTTTATTTTTTGCTATTTCGTATTCTTCCTCTGAAAGCAGCCCTTTTTTATGTTCCTCCTCTAGAGCTTTCAGTTTTAAATCTCTGATATCCTCGGCAGCGTCCAACTCATATTTTTGTATAACAATAGCCCTATCCTTTGCTCCTTTTTCCTCAATTTTTCTCTTCGATTCTTCATATACAGCCGTAAGAAGAGTAATATCCAACCCATTCTTTCGAGCTAGTTCTAATTGAGATTGATAAAAGGTTTCCAACGCTGCCAATTGTTGATCTGCAGAAGCCAAACCGTTCATCTTATTGAACTGGCTACTGAAGTTCTGAATTTGATTAGCACTATCACGAATGATCTTAATACGCTTATCACTAATTTGTTGTTCAAGATTGAGAATGTTATCCCCTGCCTCCTTTAAGGCTTTGGCTTTGACCTCTCCATTTTGGAACTCAAGTTCAGCAACATCGTTTTTATAATCTTTTGCAATTTCGAGTCTGGAATATAAAGAGGTAATCTCAATAGCTAAAAGGCGATTTTTATAATCTTTTTCTGTCAGCTCACCACTATCATTGAGTTTAGACTGTTCAAGCAGAAGATTTTTCTCTCCGGCATTAACAGTATTCAGCCTCCTATCCCGATATTCTTTAATTAAGTTGAGACGAGTTTCTTCTGACTTTTTTAGAGTATTGTAAATTGCGCTTTGTGCCTCACTTTCCAATTTACCCAATTCAGCCAGATGTTTCTTATCTTTTTCACTTGACTGATACTTTTTGATGATCGCCAACCTTTCAACCTGAAATTCCAGTTCTTTTTGAAGAGCATCCAACTGATATTCATTCTCCGTTCTGGCTAACGCATCAGAACTCTTTTGTAGCAATAATAATTCTTCTTTGTATGCGTTTTCTGCATTTTGCAAACGAGTAGTCCAAGGCTTTTTGTCTTCGTCATCCGGTGGAGGTGGAACTCCTTTTGTATTCTTTTCTACCTCTATTTTTATCAATTTCTTACGAGATTCTTCCATGTGCGCATTTAGTAGAGCCACCTCGTTATCAATAGCTCTCACTTGATTAACACCTTTATTTATATATCTATCCAAAACATTGTCAGCCCATGAATCTGTCATTAAACCTAGAGACTGCTTAAATCCATTCAACATATTAGCAGCGCCAGCTTCAATATCCTCTAAAAAACCATTATCTGGACCATTTTTTAATATATCATTTTTTTGGTCATTCAATTCAGATACTTTCTGCTGAGTTTGTTTTATCTCCTCTAATATAAGTAAACTATCAATATAGGCATTTACAGCAGCAGTAGCTTGCTCCGTATTTATTTTCTCAAGAGTAAGACTACCCAAATATTCAGGAGATAGTTCATTTAATCTTTTTATAGCAGCCTCCCTCTCCTCTTTACTTCTTTTCTCATCCCTAGCTATATTTAAGAAATCCTTAACTGATGCAGCTTCTTGATTTACAATAGAAACAGATCGTCTACGAATATCTTGAAGATTTCTTTCCAAACGTTCACTCTCACTTAACTGTTTATTAGTATCAATAAGTAAACCTATGAGGGATGCACCTATTGTTAGGAGTAATCCCCATGGGTGTGCCTTTGCAACACTATATAAAGTTTTTAGCCCCGCGACAATTTTACCAGTCCAAAGTACTTTAGCTTTATCTGCAATAACTGAAGCATTGACAGCAATAGTATATCCTGCAATGGAAGTTGTTGCAAATATAATGGCATTTTTATATTCACTAAATATGGATACTATTTTAACTAATCCTTTAACTGTAAGACTACCGGTACTCACCATGTATTTCATAACTGGAAGTAACCGTTCTCCAAGTTCGATCCGGATTTCCTTAAAATGTTTCTTAGCTTTATCCAGCTCTGCCTGAACCGTCGTATTTTGTACATTATACTCATTCGTAATACTGGTACCATCAATGAAAGCCTGATTAGCAGTCTCCTGTTCTTTACGGACTTTCTCAATATCGCTAGCTAATGCGCTGATAACTCCTGCCGCTTCAGCACCACTCAACTTCATTTCCTTTAAAACAGGTGCCATTTTATCCATGCCACCTAATTTCCCCAAACTAGCAAGGAACTGAAGAACAGCTTCATTAGCATCCGTCTCCATCAGCGTAGTAAATTGCTTAACGTCCATTTGGGCTATCTTGGCATACTTTGCAGGCTCCTGATATAATTTTAAGATCAATCCTTGTAAAGCGGTACTAGCCATTTCGCTACGAAGCATATTTTGATCGAGTGCCGAAGCAAAGCCCATGACATCAGTAATTGAAAGTTTTGCCTGTTTTGCAACTCCTCCCATGCGCGCACTGAATTCCACCAAATAAGGTTCAGCAGCACTAGAATTTTGTGCAACTTCGTTCACCGCACTACCGATAGCTAACATATTTTCTTTCATTGAACGTTCGCTATCACCAAACATATCTGCCAACTTACCAATATTCTTGATAGCATCCTGTCCCAGGTCCTCCCCAAGTGCAACATCAATCATATTAGCAGCTTCTACAAACTCCAAAACATCGTTTTTCGCTGTAATCCCAAGCCGTCCGGCATCTCCAGCAAGTTCATTTAAACGTTCACGCGCGGTACGGGTATCCATCTTCTTAAACTCTTCATTTAAACCGGATACCTGTTCACTCGTCATACCAGTATATTTGCGTACCTGGCTTTCCGCTTCCTGCATCTGTGCAAACTCATCCACACATTTACGGGCGGTTAAGGTTATTCCGGTCAATGAAGCAATTACACTCGCACCGATAGCTGCATATTTATTAAATCCATCAGTCAATTTTGATAAAGAGAACTTAGTAGAATCCGCTGTGCCTTTTAGCTCTTTCATTCTTTGGTTAACTGCGTCCAGTTGTGCTTTATACTGAGTGTATAGTGGACTATCACCCGGCAAATTCCGTAGAATGGCATTCAGTTCTTTTTGCCTGTTTTGGAGTTCCTTCACACTCAAACTTCCGATACCTATCTTTTCAAAGAGTTTATCATACTCGGTCTGTAGTGCTTTAACGACTTCCTTTTGTGCTTTATACTCTGCACTATTCTCTCCAAATTTCTTTTTCAGAGAATTCAAAGTTTTATTGGCTGAACGCATTTGCTCTTCCAGCTCAATCATTTTTTGCCTTGCACTATCCTGTTGAATAACAATTTCCAGTTGTACTCTGTCTATCTTTAAACTCATAGTTTCCCAACTAATTAATTAATACACAAAAGTACCCTCCAAAGAAGCCTTAAAAAAGGACACAAAAAAGGCCCGCACTTGTATTTGCGAGCCTTATATTCTAGCCATCCAACCATCGTCCACTGTCCAGCCATGTACCGCCATCTCTCCATTTCCCATCTGTCAGAATCCACCGTTTTTCTGCTTCTACATCACTAATCCGGATCGGATAGAATGTGCCTTGCCATGCTCCAGACCTTCCATCAGCATTGATAACATCCTCTATCTCTTTACAGACATAACGTTTGTTCCGGATTTCAAATATATTCCGCGTATCATAAACGTTAACATCATAACTCTTTATCTTGATGCCGTGCTTATAATCAATATCGTACATACGTGAATAGAGCATTTTATCTAAATATGCTAAGCGCAAATTACCTGTATATGGGGTGTCCTCACAGTTAAAAGAATGAGGGTAATCAATCGTGAAAACTTTAGGGTTAAAATCCTTATCATCTTTGCGCTTTACATAAAGAGTCATCGGTGACATTCCTTTGTAGTATGATACATAAATCTTTTGTTGATTCTTCTCTTTTTCCGTAGGGATGTTTTCTCCGCTTTGTATTAACTCATAAATGCCATTACTTTCATCACTGGTACCAATCTTGCTTCCAGATATTTTTGGAACTGTTACAAGTGATCGTTCAGAGTCGGGCATAAATACCGGCTCCATACCACTCTCATAAGTGATCCGTTCTATACCATAGTTCGTCATATCGGAAGGCATAATGTTTAATTTGATTTCATTTTCACTCTGCTCCCGAAGAACATCACCAAACATATTTACTTCATCTGTGTGCCATCCCCTATTCGAATCATCAGGCACCGTAATGTAGTACCGGCAACTATCATGCGTATAAAACAGATAGTTTTTAACAGCCTGGTATCCGGATGAGCTAATACTTTCTACAAATTGAGTGAATTCCAGTACTGTATCAAAATCCTTTCGGGTCGCAGAAGAAAGAATATTTTTATCTATGTGCTGTGGCTTGTAATATTCACTGTCTGTCGATTCTATCAACACATTACTTTGAGAAGGGTCTTTGTCGTTCTCCCCCTCTTCTGTTTCGTATTCATCTACAACTTGCTGAACATGGCAAACCTGTGCATTTTTAAAATATTCTGCCCTGAACAGTATAGAAACTTCCTTCTTTCTATTATTGACAAGAAAACACAAATTAAAAAAACTCTCAAATTCCGTGATGAGTTCATTTATAGTCCATCCGGGAAACATTTTTGCATATTGGTTGGGATGCCCATTTTGTGGCAAATAGAGCAAATTCCACTCCGAATCTTCCAACTGATTAGTCAAAACTGTATATCCAAGCGCTTTCATTAACTTTCTAATATAAGCACAAAGATACGGTTGCAGATAAATATCCACTCCTGTTTCTCTCAAATAGTTGGCAGATATAGTTGGCTTTGAAGTAGTAACAACAGTTACAGCTACCCTCCATCCATTAATCACACCCTTGTCTGTCATTACAGGAGGTATGCAATAATCCACGTCCGGATATATGCGTTTTACCAAGTTATTGATAATGCCTGTTGGTATTTCATCTTCTCCCATATCCAACGATGATACAAGCAAATCGTTTCCAATGAAAGAATTCAATTCGGAGTTTCCCGAAGCTATTTGTATAGATACTGTTGAATCTGTCCATCCCATTATAATTTCCGTACCATTGCAATACACCCGGTTATCAGCAACCAATACAGCCTGTCTCTTGGTCTTTAGTTCGGAGATAGAATTCAATCTGTTCAGATGTGCATATAAGTCTGCATTAATTGAATTACTAAGCTGAAGAGTAATATCATACGTATACTCCCCATTTTTTGTAAAAAACGGATTCTCACGTTTTACAGAAGTGCTTAAGTCGGCAGGAAGTACCACCGAAGTCCCATCAATATATAATTCAGTCATAGTCTGCTATCGTTAATCCCAAACTCAATCCATTGAATCCTCCAAACATAGAATATTCCCATTCCGTCCGCATTTTACTTCCTACAGAAAGATAATTGCAGTACTCATCTTGCCGAATTATTTCTTTCAATACACACATAATTCGCTGCAACTTGGCATAATGGAGTAATTCTTCCTCATCAGTCTTACTACCGGAAGCAATCTTTTCACAAATAAAGAAGATTACCTGATTATCCTCCTGCCAGTTATCTTTGTTTTTAGAATCTCCTTCCGCATCCGGATAATTAGCACACAGAAACACGCCTGTTTTATCTTTGAGTTTCTTGACCATGTGTTCCTCTTTAACTGCCAGGAAACAACAATCAATCTTATCTTCGCTCTTCCGATTAACTTTAACCTGAAGTTCCACCATTAGTTCTCTGAACCGGATGATATCTATCATAATTAAATTAAGTTATTATGTTCAACATCTGCCATTTTAAATGTAAATTCTATAGCTTTCAGTATGCTACGGTTAAAGCTACGTTCATAATTCTGTTTTGTCACAATAATAGGGAACCAACTATCTTCATACCAGATATCAACTTCTTGTGCATTTAGCAAATTATGCCATAACTTATAATCACTTTGCAAGAAAATAACCCCACTGCTAACTGTGTATTCATCTTTTGGCTTTACTCCAAATTTACGATCCACACCAAACATCTTTGCCGTATCACTTTCGTCATTGCCCTTCATAGTCATACTACCTACAGTAGTCATCGTTTCCGGCATATCATATACATTCTTATATCGGAAACGTTGAACCTCTTCATATCTCGTCTGATCTACTAAAAACTTAAAAACGTCACTTCCTTTCACCAATTCATAACTACGGATCATTTCATTTATATCTGGAAGAATATTCCCAACCCTTTCCATACTTACATCCAAAGTTACAGGCATTTTTTCCCCTTTATGTACATATAGTTGTTCCGGATAAACCGCTCCGGATAAAGTACGGACATTCAATAACACTTTATCACCATCTGTAAATACGCTACTTGCATACTCCATTGCACCATTACGTGTCACTTTCTCCCGAACCTCACTCAACCATCCCGGAGCCGATGCCTCTTTTTTTGTCTGCAGCCGGCTAAACATCACATAACTTTGTGAATCTTGTAGTCCATTGATAAAGAAAGTAAAGGTACCAGCAGCATTTGTCTGCCAACTTGCTTCTCCAGCACACCATACTCCCCATAAAGCCAACTCACAGAATTTGCCCAGTTTTCGCACTCTTACCTGATAGTTGGCATCCGGAACATATTCCTCTTCCAAAACCGTTTTACCTCCATACTGCACAGAGAAAGTTATGGTAAAATCCGTATCTATAATATAATCCTGCATCGTAGCACAGAACTCTTCTGCTCTAGGTCTTTGAATCACATTCATAATCTCATGTATTTGTTATGTTTATCATTCTCTGGTAACAGATTATAGGTGACCGCTCCACCGTCTCTTGCCTTCTTCATCTCATCAATCCAAACCATAGCATCATCATTCATCCATTCGGATAATAACTTGATATCCTCAATAGATGCAGGATCGCTCTCCATTGCACCACTTGCAGACACATATCCCCTGATTACTCCTGCTGGAATAATTTTCAGTTGCATACGTCTTAGGGCAATACTCATTCCCAATAATGTAACAGCTTTGCAAGCTGCAAAATGCGCTTCATTATCTTCATTCATAGTCAAAAGCGTATCCCATCCGTTTCCATACGCCTTCTTCACATGAAGTAATTGTGCCTCCTTGATGAATGGCAACAATAACATAAAAGTACGCTCGCTCTTGTCAATAGGAAAATAGGTGTCAAAATCCGCTCCACTGCGTATCAGTAATAGCTGAGACATTTTATAAGCCCGACTCTCTTTCCATTCCTTAATTTCGGAAGTATTGAGATAACGTATCAAAGCGTCTACCGCTTTATAATAATCTTCCATATGCCGGACATCATCCCTATCTAATTGCCATTCCCAAGGGAGCTTTTCACTGTTATCTGTAGCGATTTTGAATTTACGCCCATCATCTTCATGACTTAGATCATTTTTTTGGTACATACGTAATGTAGCCAACAAAGCGATAGGCCGTTGTACTTTCTTTATAAGGTCTTGATCTGCATCCTCTTTTGTCTCTTTATACCAGCCTTCCACTTTTTTGTATAGTTCAACACCAATCAATGCGGAAATTTCCTCTGTTGCCAACTCAATATCAGTTATGATTTTATTGAAATCATTATTTGCATAATAATTCCCAGTCAGTTCCCGTAGTTCCCTACTACCATTATCATCCTTATTGAATATCATACTATATCATTTATTTGTTACGCTTTAATAAAGCATCTGCTTTGTATTTATCATCCAGCAACTTCATCATTACGCGGAGTAATAATGTATCATCCGCTTTTTCTATATTTCCAAAAATTCCGGATTCTGCTACGGAAAACAGAATTCCACTCATTCCCAGACTTTGCTCCTTGGGCGTGTTCGCGTCCTGTGTTTCTTTGGTAAAGATGGATTCGAATGAAATCTCTATTCCATCAATAATAAATGTGCCTGTAAGCAAATAGTGACAGAAGAAAGCAAACCATGCATATACTCCCCACTGAACCTGCTTCGGCATCATCCTAATCCTGTTTGAATAGAAATTTATTCGTTCCTGCTTAAATTCTTCCCTGTATTTACCGTCAAAATCAGACTTTCCTATTTTTGCTCCTGGACAACGATAAAGAATACCGCATAAGGCTTGCAATAAAGAAGGATCTTGTGTATCATTGTAGCCATTCATCATCATAACCGCATTACGGAATTCCCCAAATGTCAAATCACTGCCATGAGAAAGCGGACCTTTATATTGTTTCCATTCAGGTAACAGATTCTTTGTGCTTGAAAAGATAAGTTCAACCTCTTTCCCTTCTTTACTTTCACTCCACATCCATCCCAGCGTCAACGCCAATTCATCAATCAAAATATAATAATCAATGCTACTCTTTCTCCGGATGCCACGATTGGAAAGAACAAAACGGCACCACTCTCGTTTCACGTCCATTAAAGTTATTTTAGGGCGTTCTATTAATTTCTGACGCAAGCGGAGCAAGTATAACCACTCTGCAGGAAGAACTTCCTCCCAACAATCCGGAAAATCTATCTGTTTGTTATTCATAATTACATCTGATTTATTGCCCGTTTATCTGACGTTACATTATCCTCTTTATTGATAACCTTGCGATACATGCCAACAAAAAGACCTTTCTTATGTGGAAAGTTTATTCTGATCGCATCATTCAGAGCCTCCAACGCTATTTCCTCCGGGATTTGCGTATCAGCTCCATAGAAGATCTTTAATGCATATAGCATTTGGCTGCCACTGTCACCTTTGCCGTCGATGATGATGTTGGATAACGCAGGATTCAATCCAAAGCCGCTTGTAGTAGAGCTATCAGCTATCCTTGATATTTCCGCCTGTGCTGCGATGTATTTATCTACGTTCATTTCGATTGGCTCGATTTTCCATGATTGCAGGTTTCCGTCCTGATCCACAAAGTCCACACAAGTGAAGAATTTACCTGCATTCTTTTTACCGGCCATGACATCTGCAATCCTCTTGGTAAGTTCATCTCGCAAACGGTCTATTTCTTCGTATATCTGTGCTTCTCTCCATTCTTCGTGCATGGCACGTATCATTTCTTCTTTCTGCCTCCAATACTCTTCCGGCTCATGAACAATGTATGCAGATGCAATCATATTCTCATTTAGATATTGGATTATTTCCGGAAGGGTATTAGCATCCAATAGCCAGGGAATCGAACCATGAAAACTGGAAATTGCATACATATTGCGCCCGAAACTACGCATACTATGATATTTCACAGCGGTTTCCGTAGCTGAAGGATTCCATTTATCGAAGATGCTATACAACATCATCCTCTTACTGGTATAACTGTCAAAGTCCCCAATAAGAAACTGTTTCACATCTTCCAATCTCCGGCTGTCATTCTCCGGCCATACCATCCGGCAATCTGTACTGTGAAGGGCTTCCAAACGGGTTATCCACGGTTTACCGATCCGGGTTGATTTGGCTGCATAGTATTTCACAAATACTCCTTTCATGTGATTGTACTCTACAAAAGCATTACGAATATAACTCCGATAATCCCATGTATCAAGCCATTCCTGTATCTCATTATCTATCAACCACTCTTGCACACGTTCATTGTTGACTACATTCACCCGATAAAGCATCGGACCTTGACCATACATCAAACCTGTTTTGCGATCCAAAATGCCCGGTCCCAGATTATTCTTTTCAAGAATGTCACGTACTGTCTTCGGAAGATTATTATCAATTCCCCAGGGAACAACGCGAACTCCGGCTATTGTCACCGGATCACCATCCCAGTTGGAGGAAGAACCATTAAAAAAACTACTTAGTTCATTGTTACCTAAACTCATATTGATGGCATAGGTACCTACTCCAGCATCAACAAACCGGAAGCCTCCAATTTTCTCCTTTATTTCAGCCATTATAATTCAATTTTCTATTTTCCAATATCCCTTTTAAGCGGGCGATTTCCGCATCACTCAAGCCATACATAACTCTCGAAATCAATCGGTTCAGCCCTCCATACATATTTTTTGCATACCATCTCGTATTTTTCTTCACCGGATTCCGGTTTGCTTTCATTCCCCAAACCGTCCGGTTTGTATCAACTTGATGCCGATTCTTCTTATTTCCCGCAATTTCAAAAGCACGACCATAAGAAAAGAAACTAACCTTTAATCCCGGATTCTCTCCGTCATGGAAAGTTTTATAATCTATGCTATCATGCAAAGCATCCGTCTGCATGAGCTCTCTTGTCTCTATAGCTTCAGTAAGTATATCACAAAGCCATTCTCCGTGCTGTGACAGTTCCTCCTCAATAAAAAGGGTCTTTAATTCCTTGCTTTCGTTACTTTCCATTATTACACTAACTATATTGCAAAATTACATACGAGAAAGACCTTAAAAAAGGACACAAAAAAGCCCCGACTGCACTCACAATCGGGGCTTTTTTATTATTTCAAACCTTAGATTTGCTCAAATCTTATTTTATCATTTAGCAGGAATCAAATTTCTTTCTATATATACTTCCTCATTTAAATCTCCATTTTTCAGAGATTTACCATCTTTGCTACTATATTTCAGTTTTTTATCTCCGTATTTAATCACATCAGGTGTCATGCCTGTCTCTGATTTAATTTCATCAATGACTAAAAATAATTCGCGTAGGTCTTTTAAACCTGAAAGGAAATAATGTATCTCACTGTCTTTCATCTGAATCTCTTTTCTCGTTTACAACTATTCTTTGGTCATTCAAAGCTAAATCCAATTGATTACGAAGTTCTATTAGTTCTTCCCTAGCACAAGTGCATATATATTTAGAATATAAAGCAATAGTATATTCTTCCATGCACTTTATACCACCTGAATAACTACAGCTTTTTATAATTTTAAATATCGGATTACTCATAGTTTAACTCCTTTCTCTCCATTAGATTGGAGTGCATTTTGCAAACAAGCTATTAATTCAACAACTTCTTCAGCTGTCAATTCACACAATTCATAGTTACCTAGATAACTGATATTATAGTTATATTCTCCTGATTCAGTATCAGTATGTTTACGTTCACTTGTCACAAAGATGTTTTTATTAGTTATAGATTTATCCCGTTTCATAATGTACCTCCTTTCATCATTGAAGCATTGATACGTATATTCACACGGCTATTACCCACGATGAAATTCATTTCACCGTTTTCATCTTTACTCGTCCAGACTTTATCGTGTCCGGAAGTAATTAAATCACTAATTTCGTTGAAAAATTCTTTGACTTTCTTTGCCTCTACACATTTGGTGAGGACTTTCTTTTCTTTTTTCATAATTGATGAACTGTTTTAGCGTTTTAGGCAATTTTCTTAAAACAAGAACGGTTGCCATTTCCCGAGTTCGCTAAAACAGTTCATCAATTAACTCCAGAGAGCAAAAGAAGATTGGGAAAGGCAACCGCCTATATCATAAGTAAGGGCATAAAAAAAGCCCGCAATATTGTGAGCATTATCCGTTGCTCAATCCGGTATCATTAAGTGATAAACTGTTTTAGCACTGCAAAGATGAGGATAAAATTTGAAAATGCAAAAGAAAAGTGGCATTTTTAAATGTAATCAATATTTAGTTTATTCAATTCTTCTAGGAAGAAGCATGTTGAAGCTTTATTGACTACAAATTGCCTTCTATTATCAAATAACAGAAATTTATCAGAACTACCCTCTAACGATGTTATTAGTAATGGCGTATGTCTTAATACATCTATATTCACATTTTTGCAGTCCATTTGCATGGAGTTTATCAATACTATCCTATCTTTGTGTTTTTCTATGGCTTCGTGGCAAATTACATATTCACCACCTTCCATATTGTTTATAACTCTATATCCATTTAAATATTCTTGAATCATATAAATATTACCTTCATCATGAGAACGACCAATAACCAATCCTCCTCGACGGGCATCAACAACTTTTCCTTCTTTACAAAGTTGTTCAAATTCTTTTTTCGAAATAAACATCGTAAATTCGACGAATTAAATACTGCACTAAAAAATGAAGAAAATGAAATCCCGTCTTTAATACATGGTGGATATACACACTCATCACCTGTGCAAAAAAAATAGAGCCTGCATTTCACAGTGGGCATGCTGCTACTCTACAAGCTCTATTAATCGCGATTATAAAAATATTCTAAATATAATGTAACCCGTATGCCCCCGTTTCACATCATATAATCATGCAGTTATACTGTACAAATATGCGGATAATATCTGAAAGTGCAAAAGAAAAATATTATTTTTGTGGAAAACATCAAGCTATATGTTCGAAATAGAGTTAGCTACTTATCACAAGAATTTAGAACGCCTTCGCGAAGAAAATCCTTTGGGTGGTTATGTCGTAATCAAAGAAGATGAGATTTTAGACGTATGGATAAACGATCTTGATGCTCTCAAAGAGGGCGTTAAAGCGTTTGGACGCATTCAATTTATGATTAAAGACATCAATGAGAAGCCTATAAACATTAGCGCATTTGGTAGTGCCAGTAGTAAAATGAATCTATGAAAAGCTAATATCTTTAATTTATGATAATATGATAAGTCCGGCTATTTACTAATAAAAAAATAAAGCGGAGAAAAACTCCGCTTTAACTTATCATTTCTTATGCTTTTTATCATACTCCTCTTTCGTAATGAGCCCTTCTTTCAATTGTTCATCAGAAGTGACCTTTTTCGATAATAACCAATGGTATGTATTTTGATTACTAGCTGTTACAACATAAGCTTGTTCAAACTCCCATCCGCGCTTTCCCATATAGTTCATAGCATCTACCATAGAGTTAAACTCTAATTTTTCACCCTCATCATCAACTAAATATTGCTTGGCATCACCAGACCAATATTTAGTTTTTTGCCCGAAATCGACAGTTACAATAACTTTAGTACTCATAAACTTACCCATCCCGAGTAATTCACAAAACACTTTGTATGACTCTTGAGCCATTACATTGACGCTGACAAACATCAGCATTAGAAAAATAATCTTCTTCATTTCATTAAATATTTAGTAAAAATGTGTGTGCGTGCTATACAAAAAAACACCTCCTCATATTGTGCATTGACTGGAATCATCCAAGACCCAATATATAGATTACACAATATGAGGAGGTGAATCATTTGTTTGTGCTCAACACACAAATATCAGTATAATATTTAATAATACCAAAATATAATAACAAAATATGCGCTTTAAAGAATAAAAAAGGGCTTCCAACCCGTGGAAGCCCTTTTACTTGTCAAAGTTTTGCCTCATGCCAATAATATATAAATTTCAAGAACGCCTACTACCTCGAAGATAAGTATTTAAAGTTTCCACAAGATGATGTACGGTTGTTCCTGGATTACGTTTATGATATGCTATCTCTCCATGTCTATCCAAAAGTTGTTTTGCATTCTTGATTGCCTTTTCTTGTTTATCTTTAAGTAAATCATAATTAGTTTTACACTTTTCTAAAGTTTTACCTTCTTTCTCATAATTATATCCCAAATAGTTACTTAACTTTGAATAATAAAAGGTTCTATGATTAGCTTGACTAGGAAGTTGAAAATGCAAATAGAACCACAATTCAAAAGCATCATTTGAATAAGCAATCTTATACCCCTTTTTAGTTCCAGATATTATTGCATTATCAAATTCTGCATATTCATTTTCTCCTTTATGCACATCCATATCGAATACGCACCATATCTGGTCAAATTCTTTCCCTTGTTGTTTGTATTTTTCAACCCTCTTATCACACTCATCTATCAACCTTTGCTTAGAACAACCTTTACAATTAATACAAACCACATCTTTAGTACTTAAATCAAAAGAATCAAAGTATTCCTTTTCAGTCTGTCCTTCACACAATATGAGAAAACGAAGATTGACAGCAAAAGTATTATTTTGATATGATGATTGAGTTCTTCTTTCCCAAGGCTTTATTGAATCACTAATCTTCTTCTTCATTTTCTATATCATTTATTATATCACACAAGTTATCCCAGTTTCCCAAAAATGGCACAGCACCGTATTTTCCTTCAAGGTAATCTTGTTCATACTTTTCACTACGAATCCCTTTAATCTCAACCAATGTATACAAATAACTTCTTCCATATTTATCTTTTTCTACAAAATCGATCTGATCTCTTCTCAATAATCTAGGATCCATAAGCTCTGTTGTATGTGTAGCCACAATGAGCTGTGATCGAGTATTTTCTTTTGAGTTGAAAAGTGAAAGAATCTTGCGTGTTAAAAGAGGATGTAACTTAGCACCAAATTCGTCTATAACAATAGGAGTACCTATTTCTAGAGCTGTAATTATGGGTAAACTGATACCAAGCATCTCTTTAGTTCCTTCAGACTCCATTGAATCAAACAGAGTTACACTTTCTCCTATTTTATTAAGATTCTTATCATATTTTCGGTGAACACCTAGTAAAAAATTACTTGTTGCATCTATTTTCTCATCCCCCAATATAATTTGGTCTATATCTTCTATTCCAACATCAGCATACTTCAGAAGTTTTACTATTTTATCTTTTAGCAACTTGTCTTTTAAAAAATTTGTCTTCTTTTCTTCTAAGCTTATTTTACTATTAACTTTAGAAAATTGTTTAATTTCCTCAACAATACGGCTTGCCAATTTATCCGAAAAAGAATCTGCGACACTCAAAAACAAAACTCTTTCATTAAAAAGTTTTGTTTTCATTTTAGCTATATCATATCCCATTTCCATAAGTGATTTAGCCACAGTTACATTTTGACCTTCTCTAGTGAATATTGGAGTTTCTCTATGTCGAGTAACATATAACCATTCATTATGAACTACTTTTTCATCAATCTCAAAACCGTAACGATACTTTATATCGTCCATATAAAAAATAAGCTGAAAATATGATGGTTTTTTCGTCGTTTCAGTTGAAAACAGAAAATGATCCATAAAATCCATTCCCTTATTTTCTTCTGATAAACAATATTGTATTATGTCACAAAAAGTAAACAATGCTTTTAAAACATTACTCTTTCCGCTAGCATTGGCACCATAAACAACCTTGGATTTAAGTAATCGATTTCCTCCACCAGTAACAATTACATTGTTTTCCTCAAACTCTTCTTTATTAGTTCTAATATTAGCCGCACCCATTCTAAGACTTTGCATATCTTTGAATGATTTGAAATTCTCAAAACTAAAGTCTTCAATTAGAAACATAATTTTCTTATTTTAATGTGCATACAATTTTATGCAAAAATAGCCATTAAGAATTGAAAAAACGACTTATTAACATAGTTTTTAAGAGCATTTCTCGCTAAAAAACTTATTAATTCTATTAATCATGCAATTTTTCAATCCTTTCTTAGCATATTTTTTTATTTATATTTTACAAAAAAATCTTAGCTTAATTCACATATTTAGAATAAGCTATAAAAGTAAATAGCTTCTTTTTAAATTATATATTCAGGTATGCCATGCGGAGGACAACTACGTATATTACAGATCATTACCATATAATATTCCAATAATATATTTATTATTTAAATACTCATACTCCAGTTTCGAAAAAAACTTTTTTGCTTATATAGTTATACAAGCGGTCGTTTTTCTTCCAAATAGGGTCGATATTTATGTTAAAGAAACCCTGTTCAAATATCTAATCATCTATTTTTCAAGCATAAAGCTATTTGCGGTTTCTAAAAAACCGCAAATGAAACGGAGTTCTGCCCGACACGCGCCGACCCCTTTTTGCGGTCGCACCCCCCTTTTGGGGCGGGAAATGTGATAAAATCTTTACAATCCCACCATTATCGCATTTTCCTCAAAGAAAATGCCACCTATCTGCCTGCCCTGGCAGGTGTGCATGAAAAAGCCTCGCTATCTTTACAGACTGCGAGGCTACCACTCGAATAAAAAACGAACTACATCCTAGACGCAACAGACAGATTGCGTCCCGTCTTCCATATCCGTATCCATTCCTTACGTAACATAAGATATTTCAGTGCATCCGTAAGATTAGTCGATTCTTTAGGCAATCGGTTTGTAGGCAACTTATCGCCTGTCTTTAATTTGACTATCTCTGAACCACCATCAGAACGAGTAACAGACTTTGTTCCTGTTATTTCCATCTCACTTTTGAGGTTGGAACAATTATATTGGTCAAATTGAATAGTAAATAATCCCCGTTCTAAGTTACCGCTCAATAAATCCATGAAAAAGCGGTATTCTAAATTACTGCCTATGTTACCTTGTCCGAGGCTCATCAACTGCACTTGCCATCCTGTTCTTGTACCATCAGCATAAAATTCTATATTCTTCTTTATTTGAGTAGCCATATCCGCCTTGACTTTATGATAATTATTCATCGAACGATCATAATAGAGTTTCAATATCTTCCGTCTATGCGGTTTAAAATATTCCAAGAAATTATCAGCCAGTTCTCTGGCTGTATTAGGTGGCAATGTATAGAGTTCTTTTAATACCTTGTACTTTTTCTTATCCTGTTGTCCCAGCACCATAGACAGCATATTACCAGAATCCATACCGGCCTCTAACGGACGATTCATATCCAAATGCCTAAGCACCGTGCAATCTTCCTTCCAGCCCAACGGTTTCGTTTCAATAATTTCATTGATAAATCCATCAGCATAAAAATGCCGGATAGCCAAATTACAGTAAAACATTTGCCCGGCTTCCAATTTGGGGATAATCGAAAGAATATTGCACAGAATTCCTTCAAGTCCCTCGGAAAATTCATCACTAAACCAATCCAGCCCTAAAACGTCTGCATTGACATAAGAGGATGAAATGAAGAAAAACGATGTACGTGAACGTGTCTTGATCCATCGTTCTTCCCACCGCTTCATATTGCGTCCTGCGAGTTCCAGCGCCCGTTGCAGTTTATTAAGACTTGGAGCTAATGATTTATCAAAGCGATATTTCTTCAACACTTCATTATATTCCTGTAAGGTAGCTACATACGTCTTTTTCGTCTCGTTATAAACAAATCCCGCCTGAAGCATTAACAGAATCTTATCTTTATCGTTCTGTTTAGCCAGTTTCAGAATCCAGTCATATTCGCCAATATGGTTAGGATTAGGCATATCGGTAGTAAGGGTACGACTACGGTACCAAACATTCATTCCATACTTCACCCTGAAACCTCGTACAGCTTTCAACAGATTCGTAAATTTCTCCTCCGGGAAATACTTGACTTCATCACCGAACACTCCAACATACGAACGTCCTGCACCGATAGACGGTCTGTCTAAAGAGATGAATGTGAAATTAAATCCGGTATAGAAGACCATAGTGTTACGCCAGTCCGTACATACATTGTACATTCTTTCCTGCCATTCTTTAGGCGGCTCCTGGTTAATCACATAGTGAATGCCTATTTCCCACCCTAACAGGGAAAGTCCATCTATAAGCGAAGGAATGACATTCTTATGCAAATCTGAATACGTATCAGCTACCCATGCGAACGGCGCTCCCTGACAATCTTGTGCAACTTCTTGTACTCGTTCTGATAATACTTGCACTGTTTTAGCACTGGCACGCCCGGCAATCCAATAAAGCGCCCATGGCATCATTATTGATATGAGCTGGGCCATCCAATTTGCGTATCGCTGTTCTACATCATCAGTCGATGTCTTTAGTTTTTGTTTCCTGGTCATCGAGCATTTCAATTATATCCACATCAATCACTTGCGCATCCCTCTTTAAACGAACTTTCTCCCGCTCCGGAATATCAGGAATAGAATCAATCTGTTCAGCAAGCAATTGCCTGTTAACCTGTGGAATTCCTACAGCCTGCGTATCAAGCATATAAATTTTTATATGCTTTTCGTTGACTTCCTTCCGTTTCTGCGGATCAGGTTTATCCAATTGTTTGATCTTAGCTGCCTGTATCATCAAGTTTCCATACACTTCCATGTCCTTAGAAGAATGTGCATTTATTAATACAACCTGTGCCGCTTTCTGCAAATTATCATACATCATATTTCGGTGAGCGTTATTTTCTACCGAATCATTCGCAAAAAACAGGTTTATAGCCTCATTATACATTTCCCTGGCCCTAGCTCTTTTTACCTGAAAAGGATCATGCATAAGGAAAGATATTGCATTATCCTTACCGTACTTCCGCTGTATGCCAATCAGGGCGTACAGCGCATTATAATAGTCCATCTCATCACCCGTTAGTTCCATTGTACAACCGGATGCCAAGTAATCCTGTAACCTGTCAAAATAAGAAGTTTCAAACATTCTCTATATCTCCGAAAAAAACTTGGTTAATCGCATTCTTAAAACCGACTTCACGACGTAGTTTATCAAGTCGCTGCGCCTGAGTTACATTATCACCAACTTCTGCACTGGCTGTCATTGATAATCCTTCCTTAGCCTGTTGTATTAACTGTCCGCGTTCATAGTGATATTTCAGTGGAGAACCTACCAAATTGAAATACCACTCAAAATCATTCAAAGGAATATTGTAAAACATGGCTATTTGCTTAGGAGTATATCCTATAGCTGCCAGCTTTTCATATTCATCAAAGTTAATCCTGTCATACCATAACGGATTTTCTCTCCACTTAACCAATTCGTCCGCAACGAAACTCATAGACTTCCTTACTTTTTAAAAATACATATTGTTCTTCCATTGCATTCTCGCCATAGACTCATTCAAGTAATCGGTTCACCTCTTCCAATTCAGCTTTGTAACCAGCCAGTCTTTCCCGTCGTTCGATATCCAAATGCGGCTTATCTCCTTTATTCAATTCGTTAGTTACCCGCCAAATATTGTTTTCTATCTGTTTTTGGCGTTTTACAAGTTCTTTTATCGGTAGTCCCAATAGTTCTTTTCTCCTTTTAAACTCATTAAAAATCGGATGCTTCCCTAATAAAGACTTATTCTGCTGATAATAATTCAGTTCATCCCATATCATCCGGTTTTCAATATAACTGTCTATTAATTGTCTGCTAACAGAAGTACATTGATTCAAATCAGTGCAATCGCGGAGTTGAGAATGTAATTCAACGTATGCATGATATCGTGAAAATTTCCGGGAAGCAAGTGCCTCCAACTCCACCGGACATGATTTCTCGTTTAAAAACGAAAATTCTTCCCGAAAAGACTTGGGTTTACGGCTGAATGTTATCTCTGTTTCTTTCCAGTTTGTCGTAAAATCCTGATTAATATTGTATTTCTTGCAAAGAAATGCAACCATCATTCTCTTATTGCCGGAAGGGTTGGAACGAACCAGACGCAACGTTAATGGAGATACGCCCGACTGTTCCATCAAGCGTATTCCTTCTTGAGCATTTGCTCCATTCTTCAGCCAAGCGATTACAATCTCTTTCACTCTTCAAATTCGGATTTATCCGGGAACATTTCAAGTAAATATTTCATTAGAAAGTCAGAATATCCACTTTCTGCGTTATTCAGGAATATTTTCTTTGATACCAGTTCCTGAAATTTCTTGTGATCCGGTTGCTTGGATACGATAGACAATGCAATGTTATCGCTTTGCCAGTTCAATTCGATAGAAGAAATAGGATCGAACTCTGGAAAGAGAGTATTAAAATAAACAGATGAGATCAAATAACCACCTGTATTCAATTCCGGGAACCTTTCAAACATATCTACAAGACTCTGTTTTTCGTAAACAACAGGAGTATGTGTTCCAAAATCTAATTTGGGAAAATCTGCCAGCAATGCAACTGTACGCTCCATATTATCCCTATAAATGCCTTTATATAGTTCTGGACGCAAGATTCCTTTATTTTTAGGTACCTCAATATGAGCCAGCATTACCGGAGCTACAAGGTAGATATCATCATTGGACCAAATAAATTTATCAGTAACTTCATCGGCAGCAATAGCCAATTTTAATTTTTCAAGTACATCAATCTGAGGATTATCTGACACACATTCATGTTCTATGACTGTAACAACATCACTCATCCATTCCTCCCGGTCGCCAATGATGACAACATTAACACCAAAACGCAGGAATTTATCAAAAGAGCGCAATGCCATTTTCAATTCATTCCCTTGTGCTTTGTTCTTAACATAAGGAATTACCACCGTTGTATGATCCAGTATGGCTAAATTCTCTTGAGATGCCAGTCCCCCGCTTGGAGCCTGATCTTGTTCCACACTAGAAGCCTGATTATTTACTGAATCAGCTTCCACTTTTTTTCCTTCTTCCTTTTTAGTTCTCATATTCTTATTTTTTGATACACAAAAGTACCATTATCCCAATACAGGCAAAAGGACACAAAAAGAGGTGCTATATCCAATATGGATATGCACCTCTTCTCAACACAACAAACAAACTTATTTATAGACCTCCTTTAGATGAGCCTGACGCACTACCAGCCAATCCTAAAATAGCATTGATTTCCTCACTGTCTGTAGCCGGAATAAGGCTCTTGGCAATATGTCCAATTGTAGCCCCACGCAGTGAACTTGCCAAGTTGATCGTATTTTTATCACCTTCTTTGTTATCCTGTGAATCTGCTTTTGTAAGTTTCAATGGAGTACAGGGAGTACCTGCTATCTTTGCATCATCACCTGAGCAGCCAAAAACAATAGCTCCTAAATCTTCATTGATATTGTTGTTTACAAATTCATCGTGTTCAACCTCTGTTCCCGGATGCTCATAATCTACATGATGAATGAAGCCACGCGCATCGTCTTCTCCTTCGCTTGTGTGATAAATGTTAATAGTAGAGTCGGTTGCATAGACTGCAATCGGCTTTTTCCCATCTGCCAAAGCGAATTCCTTAACACGTACTCCTTTTTCATCACGGTTGTATGTCTTTACATCATTCCAGCGGAAATAGACAATATACGCCTTTTTACCTTTCGGGCGTCCTGCATTCGATGTCTTCTTAGGAACCGATACAAACTGATATACTGATTCTGCCATAATTTTACCTCCTTTTATTTTTTAAAGCCCACCAGCTTCGGAGACAGACGCTCCTGACTCTGTGGGTGGAATATATGCGAAAATAGCTTCAGCAATCCAAAATCCAGTTGCTTCCCACCATTCAGCAAAAATCTTCACCTTATAGTTTTCTCCTTGCATCCAAATTTTTGTAGCTTGTGGGTCCTTACTACGCAAATGTTTGAAGTTCTCTTTTGGAGTAATAAAGAAAACTCCGGTACCACGCATACCTTCAAGTGGAGCAAATGTGAATTTAGAGAAATCGACTTTCACTTTTTCTCCATCTTCATTCTTCAACCAAGGATATTTCTTGCGATATGCTTTTCCATAGCGCGTTACAATGTCCGGATCGGCATGAATAAACATCTGTTTCTTTTTGTATAACGGTTTAACCTCTTCAACCGCCTTGTCGATCTGATCTACCAGCTGTTCATCCGACAGCTTCTCGCCATTGAGCAACCAGGTAATAGCTTTATTATTCGCTTCTTTCAATGCTACAAGTTGAGTGACATACCCATCCATAACTTCATTGGCTTCTGTTGCATCATCACCGTCTTTCACAGCTTTAGACTCTACAAACTTACCTGTAGCCAAAGCAACCTCACGCTCTTCGTCCAACTTAGGGAACACAAGTTGATTTAAGATATACTTTACAACCGGCATATCTTCCGGCTTCAAGTTCTCATCATAAAGATATCCGATGATATCCTCCATCACATCAGATGGAACGATAGCAACGTTAATTTTACATTTGAAATTCTTAATGGTAAGCGGAGTAAATTTAGTTTTTCCTTTGGGCGTCCAATGGGGAGTAAACTGCTGTAATACCGAATCAATTGCTGCCTGTTGTGCACGAACCTCCACTTTATCGGTAGCGATGGTGGACATATACTGCGTAGATTCGGTCTTTCCCATCAAACTTTGCAGGATTTCAAGACGTTCACTATTTACATACTTACCAAATTCTTTTTGCAGTTCGGTAGTTTCAATAGTTGTATTGCCTGAATAAGAAGCACCGGGTCTTCCATAATAAATAGCATCAACATATTTATTATGCGACAGATTCATGTCCGGTTTAAAAGTCTTTCCCATATTATCCGCATTTGTTCCTGTTACAACCTTTCCTGCATCAGCTGTTTCTTCCTTTTCCAACTTAGCGATTATGGCATCGGCTTCCTCTTTCTCTTTTTCCAGTTTGGCAATACGTTCACGAGCCTCTTTCAACTCTTTCGCATTTTTCCCTTTCTCAACCTCCATTTCAGACAGAAGTTCTTCTGTTACCACACTCTCTGCAGTTTTCCCCTCCTTTTCGAAATCGGCAAGATCCTTTTTGAACTCCTCGACGAATTTTTTTCCATATTTATCTTCCAGTTTAGTCTCCTGCTCTTTACTCATTGAGGATTTTCCGTCCTTGTCTTTAGCTAAAGCTGAGATTCCCAAATATCCAAATACGGCAGCAACTACTTTTTCAAACATAATTATGCACTTTTTGAATTAATATATTCGTTTACATACGCATCTCTGCGCAATTCTCTCACTCTTCCCAATGCAAACTCTCTAGTACCAACCGAATCAATCAAGCCATTTTTTTTGGCGTCGTTCGCATAGAACATGCGCCCGGCAATGATCCCTTCCGTTTCGAGGTTAAGTTTACTACCTCTTCTACTTTTAACTGCTTCTTGGAATCCTCTTGCGAGCGGATCAAGTTCTTCTGTTTTGATTGCATCATATTTTCCCTCCTTCGCCGCTTCAAACGGCGCATTTTTATAAGATGATAAATTACTATAGATTGTATGAACCTTTATTCCATCTTTCTCATAATATTTGGCATAATCCGGAAAACTCATCATTACACCAATAGAGCCAAATTCCGAAGAGATTGTGTTAGAAGCAATAATTTCATCGCAATAACAAGCTACATAGTAGGCAGCAGATGCGCACAAATCACAATATGCAACCACACACTTCTTTTTCTTCTGTGCATATTGGATTGCATCAATGAGTGGGGCGATAGCATCAACGCTACCGCCACCGGAATCTATGTCAAGCAAAATACCAGAAATTTTCGGGGAATCTGCAGCCTGATTTACCATCTCTGCTACTTCAGTAGTTCCATAACTACAGTATGAACCGTATTTCAACATAGAACCTTGAAGCCCTATGACTGCCACACTATCTTGTGGTGCATCTGAAAAATCGTGTCCGGATTTCATTTCTGTTTCGGACATCGCACATACAACTATGGGAGACTTATCTGATAGTTTGGTTATATCTTCACTCTCAACCCCTCTTTCTAAAAGAAGATTAATCAGGATTTGGTTGGCTTCCACATCCCGGAGTGAGATAAACCATTTACCTCTCAAAACAGCACTATATAAAGAAGAAAATGCCATGTATTTTTATACTTTATTTGTTTGATACAAAATTACAATGACTTACCGCCTATTAAAAGGACTTTAGGAACTTTGAGAACTCGGCACTAGAACGTTTTATTGATAGAGTGATGGCTGCTGGGGAACCGCTTCTCTCAATAGAGAGCTGTACCGGGTTTTTATCTGTTCCAACCACTTTCCTCTCACCATTAGAGTAATCAATACGAAGTAGCCCATATCCACCACATTGTTCCCTAATAAATGATTCATTCGCCTCACTTGAATCTGTACAAGTAGCGCTCAATTCTTGTTGTACCAATTCTCCCGGAGCAGACCTAGTTTCTTTTAGCTCACATTTGGATATATTAAAATCGATCCAATTGCCGGAAACGGAGATGGAACTAACGCCCAAACAATCATCAATATCCGCATCGTCTATTGAAAGATAGAACATTGCGCTAATTTGTGCTCTTTTATCATCTAAACTCATAGCTTATATATCTAATAATGAATAAATTGCTTAAAAGTATAAGTATAAAAAAGATAAAAAATATCTTTTTACTTATAGATTAATCGTAAAAAAAACACAATCACTTAGAAAAGAGACAGTTGTATTTCCTTATTTACCTCTTTTATCATCTTTTTCCGATTTCGATAGTCATACTTCTTTATCGCATCATAGTTTATTGCGTTATTTTTAATGTTATATGCCATCAAAAACGCTTTTATAATCTTATCCTGCTTGAATCCCTTCTCATATCCCGCAACAAAATATTCGCGAATACGAAGACGGAAAGATGCTTCAATGTAATCCTGCAACATCCTTTGTTTCCATTCAGGAATATACAGAAAGTTTTCATTTAAAATGAAATGATTCCATTCCTGTGTTGGCAAATATAATGTAATTGGATTCTCTTTCAAAGGAAGACGTGGCGGGCGGTCTTTTATTGTCACCATTGCTTGAATCATTTTTCCGAGATCATTAGTGGTTGCTACCATTACCCCACCTTCTTTTCTACACCCAAACTCATGATATAAGTAATCATGTAAATAGGGTGCTAGTTCTATTGTTACACTTGGTTTTTCCATATTACTTGTTTTTTTAAATAATTTCCCATACTAGCTTACAACCTACAACTAACAATCAAATCATTGTATATAAGCACATTACATCTAGTCTACCGGTTGTAACCACTTATATGGTTGTAAGTGGTTGTAAGTAGGTTGTAAGTGAATAACAAACTATGCACTTACAACCTTTTCATATCTGATTATCAACATATTAAAACACATATATTATAAAGGTTGTAAGGTTGTAACCACATTTTCAATTATTTTTCTCTTAAATAGTTTTTTATATATTAGACCTTATGATCTAATATACATATATACAAATATCTGATTAATAGAGTTGTACTACCTTATATCCATAACGTGTACCCATTCCCGGCAATTTCTTACCTATACGTTCATATCCTAACTGGCGCAATGCCTGCCCGATAGTAATATCGTCAATGCGGGTCATTGAGCTAGTTATCTTTCGTGCAGCTTTCAGTTCCCGAACGATGTCCATCGGCATGCGGAACAAAGACTCTTCATCTTCTTCCGGCTTCCGGTACCATTCCTTCACCAATTTATATGCGGTGGATTCAATCACATACTTTGCGTTATATTCTTGGAAATCATCATAATCTTTTCGATTAAAGGTATAATCAAAAGTTCCATTATACAAGGTCATAGCTTCCGCCCAAAGCTGATCCACGTCCACGGCTTCTCTGTAATCCCCGATCTCGTCAATCTCAATAGCGGCTATTCTACGGAGAAGACCGGAATCTGAATTAAACAGAAACCCTCCCATCTCCTGTGTCTTATTACTTGTGAAAGCACAGGAAGCAATACGTTGCATCTTTGTGGTGAAACTTTCTCCTGGCAACTTGATATCCACCATGAGCCGGCTCATATTATTTTTAAAACTGTTCTCTGTTGACTTTGTTATTCCAACAAACTCATCAAAGTTGATAATAAAGCGGGAAACAAAACACTCTGTCATTCTGAATATACGTTCGTCTTTATCCGAAACAACGTAATACTCTTCCAAACATCGTGGTACCAAAAATTCAATCAGTGTCGTCTTGCCTATTCCGCCTTGAGCATTAACAAATCCAATTGCTACATCATTCTGCCTCTTACCATATACTTGTGCAACTACAGCTACCAACCACTTTTTTATTAGGTATTTCATCCGGTTTTGATAAAATTCCGTATCATCTTTATCTTTAAAGTCGTGTGCCCGGAGAAAGCTGCAATACAAATCTATTTGGCTGACACCGTTCCATTTGTTTTGTAAACCATCAAAATACTCTGTAACCGGATTATATGCTGTCATCTGATTAGGAGAAGTCAATATAGCCTTTAATAACGACTTGCTACAGGCCAAACCATCATCAATCATATGCATATAGATATCATTTTCTGTGATTGATGTAGTGTATTCACGTTCCTTACTCTCAATATACGATTTTGAGTGGTCGAATATATTAATCTTAATTTCATAGTTCATATCCAACCACTCCTTTACCGCTTGTACTTTTCCAGCAGCTTTGGCAGCCGAAGAAGTTTTTGCCAATTCTCTCTTAGCCATTATTTCCCCATCTTAATCGGCGGTTTTCTCCTGGGAGTTCCACCACATTAAACATTTCGTCCATTCTCGTTCGGATGAAATTACCATACCTTTGCGCAGTAACCTTTCCTTTTACATCTCTTGCAGCTTCAAGTGTATCAAGAGTAAAGTTCGAAGTAGCATAAGTCCTACCGCCATATTCATACCTGATAGCAAACAGGTCTATAACCGGCTTGACTACATTTCCATAGTCTTTCATCTCCAAATTTTCACGTCCCAACTCATCAATAAACAAAGGTCTTTCTCTTAGGCCAGTAATTCCACCTTCAGATTGAAGTAATTCTATCAGTTGCTTTGCATGAATAGTTTCAGTTATCTTACGAGTGAGATAATCCTGTACAGACAAATAGGAGTACATCAATAAGGATTTGCCGCATCCGACTTTTCCCATCAAATATATGCCTTTATGTACATTCCACTTGCAATTCCCCACATCTCCGGTCAGATAATAATATAACTGACGAATTATGTCCTTATTGTACTGGTCAACAATGAATGTTGACTTAATACCTCTTTGCATCATTATAGCTTCTGCCTTTGCTTTCAATAGCGTCCAAAACTCGATGTCAGAAATATGAGAATAATGAAAAGCCCATAGCTCCCGATCCAGTTCTTGCTGCTTTTGTTTGCAGGTATTAATGAAGTCACTAAAAGTCGCTGTCATGGGTTATTTCTTTAGGTGGGTTAGTATAGCTATTATCAGTCACTTTAAAAAACTTAGGATAACTACCAGCCATAGCGAAGTTCAAATATCTAATTGCTATATCCGGGCTTCCTTCACTTATTTCATCAAGATAGTCCAAAACCTTCTGTTCTTCTCTGCTTTTATAGGTCTTACCAAACGTTTCAAGACGGTATTCTTTCCAATATTGCCAAGTCTGCAGAAACTCTTCTTCTTCGAATGGTAGTTTGATTTCAATCGGCTCTATGGGATTCTGCATTAATTCGTCAAACTTCATTGCCTGCTCCTTCAGTTTATCCCATTCTTTGATAAACTTTGCTATTTTTTGTTGTGCAATAGCAGGAATACCGCCATCAATATAAGCATTAAACTCATTAGTGGCACATTCAAACTGTTTCCATAATATATTCCAAACTTTCTGCATATCTTCAGCTATTTAAGTCATTCTAAAAAAGACCGGGGATTTCACCCGGTCCCAATGAACAAACCCAAACTGGGGCTGATACCCAACAGCTCTCCTTAAAGCTGGCATATTAAAGTTAGTTATTCATAATTGACTCCTGACGGAGCATTTTTTACACAAATACTTGAAGGTTTATAAAGAACTTGCAAGTTCATTCAGTTTTAGCCATTTTCTTCAACATCTTTCTGAATTTCATTATATTCCTTAATGGCTTCGTTTAGAGCTTTAATAGGCGTCATCCCTTTATAGGCATTCCACAAAGCAGAGGTTATAATTTCGATTTCTGCATTTCTTTCTTTGATTGCATTCAGCAACCCTTCTATTGCATATTGTTCCAACATTATTATTTAGTATTATTCAGCCAATCCAAAGCATTTTGCAAGTTTTCGGTATAATCTGCATTATATACATATGAAACTTCATCACCTCTTACATATTCACGGTCATTGTCAGTTTCTCCTAATATAAACTCCATATTTGAGGTTCCTAATCGATGTACACCTATACAATAGGTTGTTCCTACACGTTTCTTGCTCTTTTTAATTGCTAAAAGAAAAATTCTTTGTTCCATATCTATCCCTTTATTAATCAATTATTTCAAATATAACTTTCACTTTTCTAATTAAAACGGAAGGTCATCACCCAGCGCCGGACGACAATCTCTAACCGTAAACTTGTTTACTTCAAAAGACTTGATAGAGCAAAGAACATAAGCCTTTCTATTCGAAGATTCAGCTAATCGTTTAGCCTCTGTCTCTGCACTTGTCAAATCGCTGTGTTTATACGCCGGGGTATGTTCACCCTCTACATATACCATAAAGAAAAAATCTTCTTTCTCATTCATATTTATTTGGTTTTACGTTAATTGCTTTACCTTAACCTCTTTGAGAACATAAAGAGGACTTTCTTTACTACATTCAGCCAGTATTTCTTGTATCAATCTTCCGTGTGACCTCTCCAAAGAAATAGGCGAGAATGTTCCATCAGAATTTTTCTGAAATAACAGGATTGCGCCATCTTTCAGATTTTCAAATGCAGTGTTCAGGGGTGAAACATCTATCTTACTCATATCTATTCTGATTTGAATTATTTTTCTTCTGATAATTTCTTTCCGCAAAACGGGCAAAAAGGATAAGCAATAGATATAGTACTCTCCGTTTTATTAAATGTACCATCCTTTTTCTTTTTCCGGTAAGTTGCTTCTATTACTGGCTTCTTTTCAAAAGACGGCATGGCGTACATATAATTTAAAGATGCTTCCGGGTCATCGGTCTTTTCTTTCAAATTCGCTTCTACTTTATCAAAACAGTCACACATATTCCATTACGTTTGCCTATACAGCATTAGGTTCAAGTTTATTCTTGTTAAATTCTATATTTGTCGAATAACTTTTTAAGTTCTTCCTCAAATTCAGCCTCTTGTTCTCTGGATATATAAATCAGAGTTTTGTCATTAACCTTGATTTTTGCTTCATATTCGTCTATTTCTTCCAAAACGAATTCAACACCAATGTTTTCATAAATTGTTCTTGCCATTTTTACTCCTTTCTGATTTGAATTAATAAAAAGTCTCAATGCCTCTTTCAAGTAACAACTCCATTACTGGTGGCGTTACTGCATTTCCGAGCTGTTTGACCTTATCTTTTCCAGTTCCACATATGACATAATCCGATTCGAAAGCCATAGCTGCCTGAACTTCGTGAGGAAATAGCATTCTATAAGTACACTCGTTTATATCAATGTTTTTAGGAGTAGACAAAACAAGTGCTACGCGGTCTTTTGTTGGAATAGTTCCAACTGGATCGAATATTCCGGATGCTTGATTATTTCCATAATAATAAGAAAGAAATGCATTCACAGCTTCGGTGGATGCTATTCCGTGCGTAATCATGGATGTTTGGGTACTTAATGCCTGGTTGATATCCCTGGCATTCGATTGGCCTCGATTTTCAACGATAAACGGAACTCTTAAAAGTGCATGAGAATCCACAGTAGTCATTGTTCCAAGAACTTGATCGATGGGTATTGGTGCATTCTTCGGATTGAAATTACCGCCGTAGTTCTTTATTATCATTGGGATACCGACGAAACCGTGATGGTTATCTCCGGAAAGTACCGTCGAAACGTGTTCATTTAACGGTCGGCACTTACCATTTTTATTATGTTCATCAATCAACATAGGCACTCCGACAACACCATAATTATGTTGCGTAGTCATTGTATACTCAGGTGATGTTATCGGCACTATATCACCACCGTATGAACCTTTGGTGACTAGTGCTGCAACTTGTCTGGTGGTCTGGGTGTAGATGGGATCAGATATGCCAGATGCACGGTTTAGTACGCTGGAATTATCTGTATAAATAACAAAACTTGAATCAGAACATTTATTTAATCCCCATTCGATACGCTTCATTGTGTTGTCAGCTAGTGGCTTCTTTCTATCTCCAATTCTCTCTCCGGGCTTCGACCAGTCAATAACATTGAATGCCGAATAATAATATGGTTCAACTTCATTTGTACAGCGTGGACAACGATAGATATATTGTTGTCGGTATTTCCCAAACTTCTTTTTGGAATTCTTCCAGCTCTGTATAGATTCAACTTCTTTCCCACAAGATTTACAATAAGCTTTAGGGCAGAAATTCAAATCTGGAGCCATGTTTCCTTTCCTCCAAAATATAACATACATTCTATCTCTGCTTTGAGGAGTAGGCAATGCATGCATTGAATTTAGATAAACACATTTATGCTCATACCCTAAATTGTGCATTGCGTGCAACCAAGCATCCCACATTACCCATTGCCGTGCTTCAACTACATTCTCAACTATGATAAGGTTATATTTATGATATTCTGCAAAACGAGGAACATCCCACATTGTTGCCCGTGATCGTTCCGCTGCCGGGTCAATTGTTAGATCACCAAATAATGTATTAGTTTGCTGATACTTCCTTTTCACACCTTTTGCAAGAGAATGATTTGTACATTCAGGAGAAGTTATTAATATATCGGTACTTTGATAACGTCGTGGGTCAACAGCTTGTATATCGGCACAATCATGGTCAGCTTCCGGAAAGTTAGTATTGTGGGTTTCTACGGCCAGCTTCCAATGATTCATTGCCAACTTTACTTCTAAGCCGCCACCCATTTTTCGGGATAACTTGCGTGCGCCTTGCGATGATCCGCCGGCACCACAGAATTGATCTGTAACGGTTAAGTAACTATTCTTTATGCTCATTTCTAAGTTGCTTGATTTATTTAAATAATCTTTCTTGTAAATCGTATCCGAACTTCTTTATTTCTCGTTCTCGTAGAAGGCTTCGCTCTTCTTCCATTCCTGGTAAAACAACGACTTTTACTTCATCATTGATTTGGTATCCGTTTTTCCTAAGCCGATACCGGAGATTGTTTAACTTCCTCTGTCTTTTCTTTTCCATCAAAATCCAATTTTTGTTCTCCTTCCCATTTTAATAGGATATAGTAAAAATCAGCTTGCATTACATCAGGCACTTTATTCATGTACATTCGCTTCATCATATTTACGAATGCTCCCGGTTCATACCCCGTATCAAGGAAACTTATAAATTCATTCACCCGATAAAGCTTCATTATACGCATGCCTTTAATCGTTGCAGTTCCAATGTATTGTCCTTTCAACTCAATACGATACGTTTTGTTAATCTGATACTTGGCAGTAGCAAGACGAAAAGTCGTGAAGCATTTACATTTTAATTTTCCGTTCCAACCATCTGAGAATCTAATCACATCCATCTTTATTCTCCTTTCCCCTGATGAATGTTATTTGTTGGCATAGCCTGCTCTACAAATTGGAATAAAAACTGTGGAATATCCTCAATAATCTGAGTTAAACTATTCTCTTCAATTAGCTTGATAGTTACTGTACTCATAGATTCATCTATTGATGATACATTTTTCACCTCTACATAAGAGAGATTATTTAGTGCATCAATAAAAGGAAGATACCTCATTACATCAAAAGCAGCTACGCAATTCAATACATTATTAGAGGTAGGCTTCGGAATCCAAAATACATCTTCGTTATTCCGGTTCTGAAGAGTTACAAAAGGTTTGTTCTTTGCATCCATAATAATAAGTTTATTAGTTAGTAAATCGTCGTTCGAAGCCGGGAATCGAACCCGGAAAATGCTAAATTATTGTAGATTATTAGCATGCCAGTAAGAAATCATCTCTCCTACGTTCCTTGCTCCGATTTTAGCTTTGATATTTTCACGATGTCGGTTAACAGTCAAAATAGATATTGATAATTCAGAAGCTATATCTTCTGCTGTCAGATGGTTAGCTATTAATCGAAAGACTTCTATTTCTCTTTCAGAAAGTTTAGTAGAAAGCTTAGGTTTACAGATAACACCTTCAAAGATGCATTCTCCTCTTAATGGACATTTAACCTCTTCAAATTGAAGTCTGCCCAAGTAATCAATATCATATTTGTTTTGGTCATATTCTCCGAAATTACAACGAGCAAACCGATGCGCTACCTTATACTCATAAAATGATTTGTTTCTATTACTTTTTGAATATAATTCCATCAAGGCCGCATGAGCATTAGGATATCTGTCGCGAATGATGGCAAGCAACCAAGCTACTATCTCATAATCAGTTTCTTCAAAAAGACGAGCGGCTTTACCTTCTTCTTTCAACATAACATCCCCTTCAGGAGTATTATAAAATTCTATATTAACAAACTGTTTCATACCTTATCATTAATAGATTCGTTTAAAAGACGTCTAAGTAAATTTACCTCAAGAGGTTTAAATGAATTTCCTGACATTTTATTGTAAAAAGATGGTAGAGATACACCACTTTGGCGAAGAAATTCATCTCGTAGCTCTATCTTCTTCTCTCGTGATAAGAGATCATAATGGTTTTTAAATACCATTTTGGGCTGTTTTTCTCCCTTTCTCATAGTTGTTATCATTTTTATTATTAAATTTATAACGCAAAGGTATTATTTTAAAACCACAAGGTATAATAAATCGTCCATTGTTTTATAATGGTATTATTATTTATACTTTTTCTAAACAAGAAATTTATGCTTAAAGGACATATAATAAACGAATTAATAGATGAAAGGCGAGTAAAAAAGGTCGATTTATACACCTATGCTGGTATTACAAAGTCTACGTTAGATAATATTATCAAAGGTATTAATGATCCCAAATGTACAACTATTGAAAAAATTGCAGATTTTTTCAAGATGCCTATTGACTTTTTCTTCAATAGAGAAATAGATATATCCAATTTAAACATCGGACATCAAGTAAAAGGCAACGGTAACAATGTTTCTGGTGATATAACCCTAAGTGAATATCAAAAAGAAATAGCTCATTTAAAAGAGCTTTTGGCTGAAAAAGAAAGAACAATTCAAATTCTAATGAATAAATAAGAAAAACGATGATTGTCAAAGCATTAAAAGAAGAAATTAAAAAAGTTCAAGAAACTGAAACTTGTTTTATCATCACCCCCATTGGAGATGACACTAGTATAATACGTAGAAAAACAGATGGCCTGATAAATAATGTAATAAGACCCGTATGTGAGAAATTAAATTTCAAGGCAATTCCTGCACACGAAATAGACAAGAGTGGTTCAATTACTAATCAAGTAATTAAATTAATACTTGACTCTAAATTAGTAATAGCAAATTTAACAGGACTTAACCCTAATGTTATGTATGAACTTGCTATAAGACACGCTGTGGGACTTCCTATTTTATGTTTAGCAGAAAAATCTACGGAATTACCTTTTGACATAACTACAGAACGTACTATATTTTACTGTGATGACATGTTTGGAGCAATAGAATTAAAGTCTGAACTGGAAAAAAAGATTAAAGCTACTTTGAATGATACAGAGATTGATAATCCTATTTATAGAGTTGCGAAAGAAAAATCTATTATAAAAAATATAGAACGCCTCGAAGATAAAGAGGAAAAGAATTCATTACTATATATTATTAACAAACTTGATAATATTGAGAAAAGAATCCCCGTATTAAAAACAGACCTATCTATCCCAAAGAGAATAGTAGATATAAAACTTATATTTGATAAATCTATAAAATCCCAATATGAGGATATAGAAACGAAAATTTATGAAATAATACCTACTTGTCTTGTGGCGAGACAAACTATTGATAAAGAAAATGAGATATTCATATATAATTTAGCTCCATTAGATGATATAGAGAATGTAATTTCTAATTTAAAAAATAGACTAGAGTATACATTGAATCTGACTATTATTGAATATGAAATCTTTAGAATGCACCTTCAATAATAAAATATAGACATTAATAGACGATTATCAACCGATTGACAATTATAGACTAAAAATATCAGCATAGGAAGGGTATAGAACATATGGAGTGACTTTCCCGCTACCCCGACGAAGAAAATCAAGTCAAGATTCACAAAATAAAGCCAGTACAATTAGTATTGGCTTTTTTTATTATATATAGGATAAGTGTAATTATCCCCGTTTGGGGGCAAATAAAAAGGGCAATTCTTTGAACTATCTTTGAACAGGTTTCTAGCATTATCCTCATTTTCTTATTTAATTTAGAGTAAAAATCTATTTTGTTAACTTTATTACCCTTTTATTTTGGCGTTATCAATGTTTTGCGTTAACTTTATAGCGGAAATACAAACATTGTTTATAGAGAAAACGATAACAAACAAAAATACTTAAACACATGAAGAAAACTCTGCTGATGCTCGTTGTTATTTTCATTTCACTATATTCGCATTCACAAAGTCCCTTTCTGAATTTTAGAATTCCAGAAGAATCAAATAAGCGTATCATTGGATATTCTTCAAGTAATAAAATAGATGTTTTTTTGAATATAAAATATCAATCTTGTAATACTCTAATACAGTATTACAAACAGGATTCTAATAAATTGATTGTGTAACAAAAATAACGATATGATGAAAAAGTTTTTTTATTTGAGTGCGATACTAGCCATGGTTTTAGTTTCATGTAATTCAGAAAAGGAGTATATAGCAAAACTCTCTAATACCGCTTCTATGATTGAGAAAGAAGCTGATTTAAGTGAAGCAATAGCTCTTCATTATTGTGATACTTGGAGAAAAGTAATTTACGATCATGAATACAATGGAGAATATTGCACTGATTTCAATGAAGCCTTAGCGAAGCATCAAGAGTTTATTATCACAACAGATACCTATAAGAGACTAAAACAAAAGAAAGATTCAATCGAGGCTATAATGCCACAACTAAATGATTATCCTTCAAGTTGTAAAGATGCTTATAATGAGTTAGTATCAATATATGCAGATGCAGATGAATTATTCAGATTCGCAGATGAGCCTAGGGGTTCTTTATCTACATACTCAACAAAAACGACAGACCTTTATCAAAAGATAGAAAAGTCACTGAAAGAATTTAAAATAAAGCATATACAAAACAAATAATTTAAAAGAGTAGTATAGTTATTGTAGCAGCTTATTGAATTTAAGACTATCAAAAGACAAAATAATAATTTCACTTCAAGAGCAACTTCAGAAAGTACTGCTAGAAAATAGTGTTCAAAAGCTAGAAATTACTCTTTTGAATTATGAGTTAGAAAGGAATAGAACGAAGATCTCAAAATAACGCTTTTGAACTAGCTTTGAAATAGTGACGGTATATGACAGCAATACCGTCACTATCGCAAGCATATACCGTCACTATCTTTACCGGATAGCGTCACCCTTTTACATGTTCAAATAATAATCCCGGGTTAGCGTCATATATTCCTCACTATATTGATGACGAGCCAGTTCTGTCAATAGTTCTTCTACAATGCACTCTTGATTGGAAAAAGAAAAAGTAATCAAAACACGTTTCGGAATACCGCCGGGTTTAGTGATTACATTCAGTTGACGGACTGCATATAATTTCTTTATAGAAGCTATCTTTTTTACCCGTTCAGCTACATCTGCCGGAATCACCACTGTAAAAAATCCGTTTTCTGTCAATAATCCGCTTACTCCTTCCAACAAATCTTCATAGCTCAAAGAATCATTGTGACGCGCCGCGGTTCTCTGACGATCCAGACATTCCAGCGAATCGATAAAATAAGGAGGATTAGAAACAATTACGTCGAATTTATCCGAAGACCTGTATTTCCTAAAATCAGCCTGCACCACCTCTACCCGCTCCTTCCAGGGCGAACGAATAACATTTTCCCTGGCTTGCCCGACAGCCGCTTCATCTATTTCCAACGCTACAATATTTGCATCCGGCAAACTGCGTTGCGCCAACATTAAAGCTACCAACCCTGTTCCCGTCCCAATGTCCAAAATCCGGTGCGCACTTTCAACGGAAGTCCAAGCTCCCAGAAGCACCCCATCCGTACCGACTTTCATGGCACATTTATCATGCCATACCGTAAATTGCTTAAATTGAAAATAAGGATTCGACATTTTATCCGTTTATCTTAAAGCCGTTTTATACTATTATTTTATTGCAAATCGCCAAAAATAAATAATAATTATGGAATACTCCCTTTACAAGCCGATATTTTGGCATTGTTTTTGTGTTTTTATTCTGCGCAGTGCTTTATTATTAGAGAGAATCAATTAACTTTGCAAACGATTTATGCATATCAGTATGACATAAACTAAATTAAAACGAAAAGATGAAAGAAAGATATTTATTGGAAGATGGAGGCGATAACAGCTTCTCGCTAATCACAGACTATGATGGGAACGATGAACAAGCATTTGATGTAAATGTGAAATCTGGTGAAATTCTTCCGGTACTCCCCTTACGTAATATGGTATTGTTTCCTGGAGTATTCCTGCCGATCACGGTAGGCCGTAAGTCTTCTCTGAAACTCGTACGAGATGCTGACAAGAAACATAAAGATATTGCAGTAGTATGCCAGAGATCGGCACATACAGAAGATCCGAAACTGGAAGATTTACACAATATCGGTACCGTAGGACGAATTGTGCGGATATTGGAAATGCCCGATCAGACAACGACCGTCATTCTTCAAGGAATGAAACGTTTAAGTCTGACTAGCATCATCGAAACTCATCCGTACCTGAAAGGTGAAATAGAACTTTTGGAGGAAGATGTCCCTGGCAAAGATGATAAAGAGTTTCAAGCCCTGGTGGAAACTTGCAAGGACTTGACAATGAGATACATCAAATCGTCAGATGTGATGCATCAGGATTCGTCGTTTGCTATTAAAAATATCAACAACTCAATGTTCCTCGTCAATTTCATCTGCTCAAACCTGCCGTTCAAGAAAGATGAGAAGATGGACTTGTTGAGCATCAACTCATTGCGTGAACGCACTTATCACTTACTGGAAATTCTGAACCGCGAAGTGCAACTGGCAGAAATCAAGGCATCCATCCAAATGCGTGCCC
>ERZ1106983.338-NODE-338-length-62070-cov-24.350270_pt1 | contig 62070 bp, 53 predicted proteins | sample MGYA00403693_ERZ1106983 | MGnify/ENA primary metagenome ERZ1106983 (study PRJEB35170, sample SAMEA104062420) | human gut metagenome | biome: human gut; feature: human-associated habitat; material: faeces | place: Denmark | collected 2012-07-13 ...
ATAGGTAGTCGCCGACTTGATCGAAACGCTCTAAGAGAAATCTTAGGGCGTTTTTGTTGCAGAGAGAAGGAGAGAAACATGAGAACAACGCATGTCGTCGTTTTGCCCTATGATCCCAAATGGAACGAGGATTTTTCTGCGATCCGGGCGGAGCTGGAAGCCGCGATGGGGGAGCTGGCTCTGCGCATCGAGCATGTGGGGAGCACCTCCGTGGAAGGAATATCGGCAAAGCCCTGCATTGATGTGGACGTGGTCATCCCGGACAGGACATGCCTGAAGGCGGCCATTGAGCGGCTTGCATCCATTGGATACGTCCACGAGGGAAACCTTGGCATTGAAGGGCGGGAAGCCTTTTGCTATACTGGCAAACCGCATTTGCAGCTGCATCATCTGTATGTCTGCCCGGCAGATTCCGAAGAACTGCGCCGTCATATCACGTTCCGGGAATTTCTACGCCAGAATCCGGACGCTGTGAAGTGGTACAGCAGCGTGAAAGAACAGGCTGCACAGCGTTTCCCAGATGACATCGAACGGTATCTGGAATATAAGTCTCCGTGCATTGCGGAGCTTTACCGGATGTGCGGTCTGGAAGATTGAAACAAAAACCGCCCCGCCGCTGGGAGTGCATCCCATGCGGCGGGGCGGTCGTGCTTTCAGGGCAGGCTCAGCGCTTTGAGACAGCTCTGCGGTAGACGACGAAGGCGATGGCGGCAGAGCAGGCCTCCGTGATCCAGAAGGCGTGCCAGACGCCGGTGGGGCCAAGGGTGCGGCAAAGCACCCAGGCCAGCGGCATGATGAAGAACACATAGCGGCAGAGGGAGATGACCAGCGAGGGCACCCCCTTGCCCAGACCCTCCAGCGCGCCGGAAGAGGTGGTGGAGACCGCCGAGACAACGAAGCCCAGGCAGATGACGCGCAGGGCTGTGGTGCCGATGGCGATGGTCTCCGGGTTGGAGCTGAACAGGCCGATGAGGGAGCCGGAGATGGTCAGGCAGAGGACGGTGCCAACGGCCATGATGGCGGCGCTCAGGCCCAGCGTCAGGTTGTAGAGCCTGGCGACGCGGCCATGCTCCCTTGCACCGTAGTTATAGCCGACCAGTGGACGCATTCCCTGCACGATGCCGTTGGCGGGCAGGTACAGAAAGGTCTGGAGTTTGTAGTAGATGCCCAGAACCGTGACATAGCTCTGTGAGAAGGCTGCCAGCAGGCCGTTGAGGAAGGTGACCAGCAGGGAGGGCAGGGCCAGATTCAGAATGGCCGGGATGCCGATGGCGTAGAGCTTGCCGTCCAGTGCAGGCTCGAAGTGCAGATGCCTGCGGCGCAGCCGGACCGGGAGGTCGGAGGTGGCGTAGCAGTAGAGGTAGATGCAGAGGGTGACGAGTTGGCCGAGGTTGGTGGCCAGCGCTGCACCGGCAATGCCCAGGGCAGGCACCGGGCCAAGGCCAAAGATGAGCACCGGGTCCAGTGCAATGTTGCAGACGCAGCCTGCGATCAGCGCGATCATCGTGGTGTTCATCCGGCCTACGGCCTGGAACATCTTCTCGAAGGCAAGGTCGGCCATGTTGACGATGGAGAACAGGAAGACGATGGTGGCGTAGAGGACGCCCATCGAGACCAGCGACTCCTCCGAGGTGAACCGGCGCAGAAAACCCGGCATGATGGCGATGCCCGCCACGGTGCACAGCAGGCCGTGCAGGATCGAGAGGGCCATGCCGTGGGTGGCGGAGATGTCCGCCTTTTCGCGGTCGCCTGCACCGAGGTGGAGTGCGATCTGCGCGTTGATGCCAATGCCGAAGCCGATGGAGATGGCGTTGACGAGGTTCTGCACCGGGAACACCAGCGACAGGGCCGTCATGGCCTGCTCGCTGATGCGGGCGACGAAGAGGCTGTCCACGATGTTGTACAGCGAGTTCACCAGCATCGAGATGACGTTGGGCAGGGCCATAGAGACCAGCAGCGGGAGCACCGGTCTGGTTTTCATAAAGGTATCGTTCATTTTCTGCTTCCTTTCTGAGGAAATCAAACGGACACGGCCCGCGGTGCCCCCAAAAAGGCGCAAAAAAACGCCGCACAATGGGGCGCTTCCGCGAACCACTGTGTGGCGAAAAGTAGCTCTGAAATGAATGCTGTAAAAATCCACACGATATTTTAGGAACCCTAGAATATCACGTTGGAAGGCGATTGTCAAGAGGGTCAGCCGAGAAGCTGGCTCTTGAGGGAAGCGTACATGGCGCTCTTCTGAGCCTTATAAGAGGCCTTGACCTGATCGGCAAGCTCGGTGCTCTGCCCATTTTCCTGAAGCAGGGTGCGCATTTTCTCAACGATCGCATCCACCTGCTTGTCACAGTCGGCTTCGAGCTTCTGAAGCTCACTGCTCTTGCCCATCACGATGGAGACCTTCCGGGTGGCCGTCTGCTTGTCGGCAGGCAGAGCGTGATACTCGTCCTTTGCGGACTGGATGGCGCTGTTCAGGCCGCTCTCGGCATTGGCCTTGACGGCGTAGAGTTGGTTGATGAGGGCCTGAAGCTCCACATCGTAAGAAGACGGAGCCTCAGCCGGGGAAGCAGAAGTGGAAGAAGCGGAGGGAGCCTGCGCAGCTGTGGCATCCTCCGGAGAAACCGTGGCCGCATCGGAGGTGCCAGAAGAGGGGAGGTTGAAGCGCTTCTGCTCCAGTTCGGCCAGTGTGGTGCTGCCGGAGATCAGCTCCTCCATCTCCTCATGGGTCAGGGAAGCGAGCAGCTCAGACGTCTGCGCAGCGGTTGCGCCGGTGGCCGTCGTGTCGGAAGATTGGGCGGGTGCAACAGGAGCGGAAACGGTTTCGGCGGTGCTGCCTGCCGCGTCCTCTGAACAGCCGGTGAGGAGCACCGTTGCACCAAGGACCAGTGCGGTCAGGGAGACCAGAGTGTTCCGGGAATGTCTTTTCATATCAAAACCTCGTGGTAAAATCATTTTTTGGAAAAATACAACGCCTATACTGTACCACGATTCCCCCATTTTGGCAAGAGACGATTTTTCGTGGCTGCGGCAAACGCTTGACAGCCCGCAGCGCAGACCCTATAATGAGGCCAACTGAACTGCAAAGGAAGATGGAACGATGAAATGGATGATCGCATCCGACCTGCACGGGTCGGCCAAATACTGCCGCCAGATGGTCGAGGCGTTTGAGCGGGAGGGCGCAGACCGCCTGCTGCTGCTCGGCGACCTGCTCTACCACGGCCCCCGCAACGACCTGCCCGACGGCTACGCGCCGAAGGAGGTCATCCCACTGCTGAACGGCCTGAAGCCGAAGCTGTGCTGTGTGCGGGGCAACTGCGAAGCCGAGGTGGACCAGATGGTGCTGAGTTTCCCGGTGATGGCGGATTACTGTATCCTGCCGGTGGGGGAAAAGCTGGTCTACGCCACCCACGGCCACATTTATAATAAGAAGAACCTGCCGCCGCTGGCACCGGGGGATGTGCTGTTGCACGGCCACACCCACGTCCCGGCGTGGGAGAGCTTTGGAGACGGGAACCTCTACCTGAACCCCGGCTCGCTGAGCATCCCGAAGGAGAACAGCCCTCACAGTTATATGACGCTGGAAGACAGCATATTCCAGTGGAAGGAGCTGGCGAGCGGGGAAGTGTATCACGAAATCATATGATAAGCGGAAAAAGCCAGGCATTGCCTGGCTTTTTCCGCTTGTTTACGCTTCGTCCTTCGGGTTATCAAGTTCCTTGCGGCGCTTCTCGGCGACGTGCATACAGACTTGCAGGAGCACGAAGCAGAGAACGCCGGTGATGACACCGGGAATGAGCGCGATCAGCCAATAGCCGTAGGCAAGGCCGGTGACGACAGTGACTACGACGCATGCAAACAAGGAACCTACCACGTTGGTAGTGGTATTTGCGCAGATGTGGCTGTCCCACAGGCCGTTGCGCAGGCACTCGATGAGAGAATAGCAGCAGCCGGCCATGAAGACAACGAACTCGCCGACCCACTGACTGCTTGGTGTGCGGAGAACGATCTGCACGAGGATGGCGAGGAGCAGCCCTGCCCACAGCAGCCAGAAGCCACGTGCTTCGATGCGGCGCATGGTTTGCTCCTGCATCTCGTCAAACAGATTTTTCTTGCTGTACAGTGAAAATTTCATCGTTTATTCCTCCCAGAATAATTCGTCCAGTGTTTTGCCCAGGATCTTGCAGATGCTGCGGCAAAGGTTGATGGTGGGGTTATACTCGCCCTTTTCGATGGCGTTGATGGTCTGGCGGGAGACGCCCGCCGCTTCGGCCAGTGCGCTCTGGGTCAGATCCTTTTCGGCGCGGGCCGCTTTCAGTTTCAGATTTTTCGGCATGTTGTCACCTCATACAATGGGATGGGAGGGTGAGCTCGTACCCTCTGACCAGAGAATATCACTTGCACGACAAAATGTCAAGTATAATTTATAAAATGTCAGAGATACTGGGTTGCGTTTTGCAGGGAATCGTGGTATGATAGCACGGAAAAAAGGAGGAAGAGCTTCTTACCGGCGGCATTCTGTGCGGGCGGAAGGAGCCGAAGCTTTTTTATTTCTGTTGAAGTTAGCTAAAACTAACAAAAATGACAAAAACCGGACATCATGGCCCGGTCTTGATGCGATCCAGAGAGGAGAACCGAAATGGTGGAAACGATCTTGAAAGTCCAAGGGATGATGTGTGGCATGTGCGAGAGCCACATCAACGAGGTGGTGCGCAAGACGGCGCAGGTGAGCAAGGTGTCGTCTTCCCACACCAGAGGCGAGACGGTCATCGTCTCGGAGCAGGAACTGGACATCGAAACGCTGAAACAGGCCATCGCCGCCACCGGCTATACCGTGACCGGTGCCGAGACCAGACCCTACGAGAAGAAGAGCTTCTTCTCGTTCTGGAAGAAATAAAGGCCCGCGGGCAGTTCCGGTCAACGGCTGCTTCCCTGCCCCCAGAAGCGGTCCAGCTCCTCTTTGAGGGCCTCGGTGCCGTTCAGGTACTTGAGGTGCTGCCAGTGGCGGGGGAACAGGCGGGTGTACTCGCTGCGGGCGAAGCGGTCGTCCAGAAGGAGGACGACGCCCCTGTCTCCGGCGGTGCGGATGACCCGCCCGGCGGCCTGCAGCACCTTGTTCATGCCGGGATACCGGTAGGCGTAGTCGAAGCCGGTGCCGGACTGCTCGTCGTAGTAGCGGCGCAGGATCTCCTGCTGGGGGTTCACCTGCGGCAGGCCGACCCCCACGATGGCACACCCGATGAGCCGGTCGCCGACCAGATCGACGCCCTCCCCGAAGATGCCGCCCATCACCCCGAACCCCAGCAGTGTCTGCGCAGGGTCCGGGGTGAATTTTTGCAAAAATGCCGCCCGTGCCGCATCGTCCAGGCCGCTCTCCTGCGCCAGCGTGGCGATGCCCGGATACCGGGCCGTGAAGTCTTCGTAGACCCGGCGGAGGTAGGCGTAGCTGGGGAAAAAGGCCAGATAGTTGCCCACTTTTCCTCCGGCCAGCGCCGCCAGTGCGTCCGACACGGCGGGGATGCTGGCTTCCCGGTCCCGGTAACGGGTGGAGATGCCGGGCAGGCAGTACAGCCCCAGATGGTCGGGCGGGAAGGGGCTTTCCAGGGCGACGGCGCGGGCATCCGGGCAGCCCAGAACGCCCCGGTAGTAGCCCGGCGGGGTGAGGGTGGCGCTGAACAGCGCCGCCGCCCGCCCGCAGCCAAGGCTCGCGTCCACAAAGGCCGAGGGGTCGAGGCAGAGCAGTTCCAGCTCCAGCTCGCTGCCGCGGGCCGTGAGCTGGGTGACGAAGTGGGTGTCGTACCGGTCAGCTGCGCGGGTGATGTCCTGCACGGCAAAATAAAGTTCCAGCAGCCGGGCGTGGGCGTCGGCATCGGGGTTTTGCTCCAGCCAGTCCTGCAAAGGGGCCTGCAAGGCGTGGAGCGGCTTGAGCAGGGCGTCGGGCAGCTCGCGGAAGAAGACCGTGCCCTCCTGCGCCAGCAGCGGTTCGGGCAGGGCGATGCCCGGCGCAGGGGTCTCCTCCAAAAGGCTGGTCTGCCCGGCGGCGTCCGCTGTGGGCGGGGAAACGCCCCGGCGGGGAGCCAGCACGGCCACCTGCTTCCGCGCTTCGAGAAAGGCCCGGTCGGCGCGGGAAAGGGCCGTTTTCAGGCTGCTTTTGCCCCGGCCGAGGGCGCGTTTGGCCTCGGTGAGGGCAGACTTTGCGAACCCTGCCGAGTACATCGCGCGGGCCCGGTCGGGCAGATTGTGCGCCTCGTCGATGAGAAAGAGCCAGTCGCCCGCCGCATCGAAGAAGCGGTGGAGCCGGACCACAGGGTCAAAGAGATAGTTGTAGTCACCGATGACGACGTCAGCCCACGCGCTCAGGTCAAGCCCCAGTTCGAACGGGCAGACCGTGAACTGCCGGGCGGCGGCTTCCAGCGCGGCGCGGTCGAACTGCGGGGCACCGTCCAGCAGGGCGGCAAGGGCATCTTTGATTCGCTCGTAGTAGCCGTTGGCGTAGGGACAGGCTTCGGGCAGGCAGGCGGGATGGCCCTCGGCGTCCTTGCAGAGGCAGACCTTCTCCTTGGCCGTCAGGGTCACGCTGCGCAGGGCCAGCCCCGGTGTGCTGGCGTGGAGCCGCGCGAGGGCATCCTCGGCAGCGGCCTGGGTCGTGCTGCGGGCCGTGAGGTAGAACAGCTTTTCGCCGCTGCCCGCGCCGATGGCCTTGAGGGCCGGGAAGAGGGCGCTCATGGTCTTGCCGATGCCGGTGGGGGCCTGACAGAACAGCCGGGTGCCGTTTTTCTGCCCGCTCCGGCCCGCGATGCAGGCGCGGTAGATCTCGCCCGCCAGTGCCCGCTGGCCGGGGCGGTAGGCCGGGAAGGGAAATGTCAGAGCCGTCAGGCTGGCGGTGCGGGCCTCGGCCCAGGTCATCTGCCGCCGTGCCCAGGGGGCGTACTGCCGCAGCAGGCCGGTGAGGAAGGCGTCCAGCTCCCCGGCGGTGAAGTGCCGGGTGTAGCGGGTGATCTCGTCGGTGTCGATCTGGTAATAGGTCAGCCGGACGCTGAGCCGCTCCAGCTGGTTCTGCGCGGCGTAGATGGCCCCATACACCATGCCCTGCGCCCAGTGGCAGGGGTTCCGGTCTTCGGTCAGCTCCTCGGTGGGGAGGGCCGTGGTCTTGATCTCGTCGATGACGACGGTGCCGTCTTCGTTCTGGAAAATGCCGTCGGCGCGCCCTTCCAGCACAAACAAAAGGCCCTCCACCTCGCGCTGCGCTGTCAGATAGACCTCGGCAGCGTAGCCGTCGCCTGCCGCTTTTTGCAGCCTGCGGTGGATGCGTGCACCCTCGTTGGCGCGGTCGAAGCCGGTGAAGCGGCTGTCGATGCTGCCGGTGCGGAGCAGAAATTCCACCAGCTGCCGGATGGGCAGACGGATCGGTTGAGGGGAGGGCATGAACATTACCTCGCTTTTACAACATTGCTTTGATCGTTTCCTCCGTCACCTTCTCGACTTCGGCGAAATCGACGGCGGCGCGGTAGTAGGTCTCCAGCTCGTCGTGGCAGCTCTTGGCCTGCGCCATGAGGGCGACGGCCTGATCCAGCAGCTCGGTGGCGGCCCGCTCGTTGAAGCGCAGGCGGGCGCGGAACCCGGCCATGTGCTCGCGGTCAAGGAAGCGGGTGCAGCGCACGGCCTGCACACCGGAGATGTGCACCGGGTGCCAGGGGTTATCCGTTAAAAAGGCCAGCCGCAGCGATGGGATGAAGAGATGGTCGATCTGGTCTTCGGGGTGCATGGCGCAGGGGCAGGTGATGATCTGGTAGCCCCGCGCCAGCGCCTCGGCACGGATGAGCTCCAGCAGCAGGCGGGAGATGGCCCCGTAGTCGTCGCGGAAGACGATATACCGGTCGGCCAGTGCCTGCACGGTGCCGTGATAGAAGACCGGCCCCTTGGGCGTGATGGCCGACAGCAGCCGCAGCTCCTCGCCGGGGCGGGCCGTGTCGGGCAGGCGGGGGAGCATCCGGGTGCAGAGGCGTTTGGCGTAGCGGCGCACCTTTTCAAAGTTGGCGCAGCAGGCTTCGGCGCGGCGGCTGTCCAGCAGGAGGCTCCCGGCTGAGGCGATATACCGCGCCGCCCGGCTGCGCAGGGAAGCATTCCGGGCAAAGAGCGCCTTGACTTCCTCGCGGTGGAGGGAGAGCTTCCCAGCGTCGATGGTGTGGTACAGGCTCACCACGACTTCGTCGGCACCGGGAGCGTCCGGCTCCATCGTGTGGGGCGCGGTGGCGTCCAGAATGGCCTGCCGCTTTTCCGGGAAGATGACGCCGTCGAGGCTGTCGGGGTCGCTGGCGCAGTGGATTTTCTCGATGCGTTCCCCCTTCTGTTCGGCAGCTTGCGCGATGTGTTTCATCAAGGTGGATTTGCCGCAGCCCGGCCCGCTTTTGATGAGATAGAGCTGCATCCCCGGTTCGTGCCGCAGCGGCTCAAAATAGCCCTTGAACCCGGCGGGCGTGGTGGCTCCGAGGAAAAAATCAACCGAATCGGTCCGGATGTTTGTCATAAGGAACACCTCACTTTTGTTCTAGAATATGCAAAACAAAAGGAAAGTGTCACGGAGAGAGCCGCTCAGTAGGTGTGCTCGCAGACCTCCTGGATCTTCTCCCGCAGGGCCAGAAAGTCGGCGAAGGCGTCCGGCTTGCTGCGGGGCTGGCGGAGAAGAGCGGCGGGGTGGTAGGTGGCCATGAAGAGGATGCCGTTCTTGTTATAGAATTCGCCGTGCTCCCGGACCACCGAAAAGTCCCCCCGGATCATCCGCTGGGCCGCCACACGCCCCAGACAGACCACGATCTTCGGCTTGAGCAGACGGAACTGCTCCCGTAGCCAGGGCATACAGGCCTCGCTCTCGGCGGGCAGGGGGTCGCGGTTCTGCGGCGGGCGGCACTTGACGATGTTGGCGATATAGCAGTTCTTTTTGCGGTCCAGGTCGATGGCGAAGAGGTATTTGTCCAGCAGCTGGCCGCTGCGGCCCACAAAGGGCAGGCCCTGCTCATCTTCGCTCTGGCCGGGGCCTTCGCCCACAAACAGTACCTCGGCGTCCTCGGCACCCTGACCGAACACCACGTTCGTCCGCGTTTCGCACAGCCCACAGCTGCGGCAGGCAAGGCACTGAGCCTTGAGTGTTTCCCATTCCATATTTCGTTAAACCTCTCACAAACTAAATGACATTTTCTTAACGATTGAGCGTTTTATCTTCTGCTACAAAATATACCACAAAATTGCGGTTTTGTCTTGAAGTTTCCAGAGGTTGTGCTAAAATAAAAAAGAAGGGCAGGTCTGTGCTGCCCATGAATAATTGCAAAGTAATTTCGGAGGTAATCACAATGGCTGATATGTTTGCACCGCTGGTGGCCCAGCTGAAGGCGAACCCCAAGACGATCGTTTTTACCGAGGGCAATGACCCCCGCATCCTGGAGGCCGCAAGCAAGCTGCTGGCTGAGGGCGTACTGAAGGTCGTGATGGTCGGCAACGAGGCTGAGTGCAAGGCTGCTGCCGCTGCCGGTGGTTTCGATATTTCCGCTGCTGAGATCATTGACCCGGAGAACTACGCCGGTTTTGATGAGATGGTCAATGCCATGGTCGAGCTGCGCAAGGGCAAGCAGACCGCTGAGGAGTGCACCGCACTGCTGAAGAAGTCCAACTACTTCGGCACCATGCTGGTCAAGATGGGCAAGGCCGACTGCCTGCTGGGCGGCGCCACCTACTCCACCGCCGATACCATCCGCCCCGCTCTGCAGCTGGTCAAGACCAAGAAGGGTGCCCACCTGGTGAGCTCCTGCTTCATCCTGGACCGCGATTGCGGCGAAGAAGGCCTGAAGCGCATCGCCATGGGCGACTGCGCTGTCAACATCGACTACACCGATACCATCGACAAGGCAACCGGCGAGGTCAAGGTCTCTGCTGCTTCCAAGCTGGCTGAGGTCGCTGTCGAGACTGCCAAGACCGCAAAGCTGTTCGGCATCGACCCGAAGGTCGCTGTCCTGAGCTTCTCCACCAAGGGTTCCGGCAAGGGCGGCACCGTTGCTCTGAGCCACGACGCCGTCATCAAGGCTCAGGAGATGGACCCCGAACTGGCTGTCGATGGCGAGCTGCAGTTTGACGCAGCCGTTGCTCCGGAAGTTGCACAGGTCAAGTGCAAGGGCAGCAAGGTCGCTGGCCAGGCCAACACCTTCGTCTTCCCCTGCATCGAGGCCGGCAACATCGGCTATAAGATCGCACAGCGTCTGGGCGGCTATGCCGCTTACGGCCCCATCCTGCAGGGCCTGAACGCTCCCATCAACGACCTGTCCCGCGGCTGCAACGCCGATGAGGTCTACAAGATGAGCCTCATCACTGCCTGCCAGTCCTGAGCTTTTCTGAAGTAAGCATCCCAAGCCCCCGTCGGCTCGCCCGACGGGGGCTTTTGCGTTTTGCGGGGGGAGCCTCTCAGAGCGCGAGGCTTGTGGCAGTCCAGCGTTCACAACAGAGAAGGGCTTGCAATCTCCCTCCCGATATGTTATAATAATCAAGCACAAATTGTGCCTTGTCGGACAGCGCCTGCTGCGCGGTTCGACATACGGATGCGGGCCCTGTACGATGGGGCCGCTGTGAACCAGGTCAGGTGGGGAACCAAGCAGCCTTAAGCGGTGTGCCCTGTGCGTTTCAGTCAGCCTGCATTCGTATGTCGAGCTACGCAAGGCGGGGGTCAAACCCCGTCAGCGCTGTCCGTTTTTTATTGCAGAAAGGGGAGAAGCGGATGTATCGCGCGTTATACCGCAAGTGGAGGCCCCAGCGCTTTGAGGACGTGGTGGCGCAGCGCGGCATCGTGACGGCACTGCGCAACCAGATCGCCGCCGGCCGCGTTGGCCACGCCTACCTGTTCACGGGGGTGCGCGGTACGGGCAAGACCACCTGCGCCAAGATCTTTGCCAAGGCGGTCAACTGCCTGCACCCCAACAACGGCGACCCCTGCGGCACGTGCGAGATCTGCCGCGGCATCGACAACGGCAGCATTCTGGATGTGGTGGAGATGGACGCGGCCTCCAACAACGGCGTGGACGATATCCGCGACCTGCGCGACGAGACCGCCTACACCCCCAGCGCCTGCCATTATAAGGTCTATATCATCGACGAGGTGCACATGCTCTCAACAGCGGCGTTCAACGCGCTGCTGAAAACGCTGGAAGAGCCGCCCGCCCATGTCATCTTCATCCTGGCGACGACCGAGATCCAGAAAGTCCCAGCCACCATCCTGTCCCGCTGCCAGCGGTACGACTTCACCCGCATCGGGCCGGAGGATATTGCCCAGAGGGTGGAGTATATCGCCGGGCAAGAGGGGCTGGAGCTGACCACCGAGGGCGCGGAGCTGATCGCCCGGCTGGCCGATGGTGCCATGCGCGATGCGCTGTCCATTCTGGACACCTGTGCAGGCGTGACCGCTAAAGTGGACGCCGACGTGGTCCGCCGGATGGCGGGCGTCACCGACCGGAGCTACCTGTTCCGCATCTCGGACGCCATCGCGGCGCAGGACGCTCCCACCGCACTGGCGCAGCTGGCCCAATTGCGGCAGCAGTCGGTGGATGTGAAGCGCCTGACCGAAGAGCTCATCGCCCATTACCGCGCCCTCATGCTGGCGGCACTGCCCGGCGGGCAGACACTGCTCTCCGGTGTGTCGCCGGAGGAAGAGGCCCGTTACCTCGAAAAAGGGCCGCAGCTGGGCCAGAAGGAGGCCATCCGGGCCATCCGCACCTTGGGCAACGCCCTCGAACACATGGCCCGCGGCAGCGACCAGCGCATCGAGCTGGAACTTGCCCTCTTCAGCCTGTCCGAGCCGCCCCAGATGATGCAGCGGGCAGCGGTGGAAGCCGCACCCCGCCCGGCGGCCCCGCAGGAAACGTCCCGCCCCTTTGCAGCAGCGGCCCCGCCGCAGCCCTTTGTGAGCGTTCCGGTGGCCCCGGCAGCTCCCGCTGTGGAGCCTGCCGCACCGGTAACACAGACCGCGCCGGAGACGGCCGCGCCTGCCTCCATGGCAGACCCGGAACCGCAGCCGGCCGCGCCTGCCTCCATGGCAGACCCGGAACCGCAGCCGGAACCTTCGGTCAAAGCGGCCCCCGCTGAGGACGACCTGCCGCCGCTTCCGGAGGAACCGCCGGTGCAGGACGCTGCCCCGCTGCCCTGGGATGAACCGGCCCGGCCTGCACCTCCGGCCCAGCCCGAAGCGGCTCCGTCCACGTCGGCAGAAAAACCGGCCCCGGCCCCGGTGCAGCCCAGCGCCGAGCATCCGGCAGACCCCGCCCTCAACAAGCCCCGCAGGGTGGCAGCAGAGGGGATCAACCCCTTCCCCCAGTGGGATGAGGTGGTCCGGCTGCTGCAGGAAAAAGACCCCATGCTCTACACCTACCTCAAAAAGTCGAAGGGCTACTTCGACGGGACCCGCGTCCTCATCGACGGCGGAAAGACCTTCCGGGACTTCATCCGCGCCAATAAGGACAGCCAGCGCCTCATCAAGAAGCTCATCGCGCAGGTGTCCGGCGTGGCCGTGCCCATCGGCCCCTACGAGCCGAAAGCTGTCCACCGCTCTGCCACCAACGCCGAGGAATCCCTCCGCCGTCTGGAACAGCTGGGCGTGGACGTGAGCATTGAGGAGAGTGCGAAAAAGAAAAGGTAAGATGCCTCTCCGTCAGCGCTGGCGCGCTGCCAGCTTCTCCAGAGAGGTTGTACCAAGGAAAGCGTATTCTTTCAGAACAGGCTGTTATAGTAAGCCCAACGAAGAGATTTCAATATCCAAAAAATTCTATATGATGATAAAGGAGAACTACGAACGATGAAAGCAAGAATGCCCGCAGGTTTTGGCCGCCCCGATATGAACGCCCTGATGCGTCAGGCCCAGAAGATGCAGGATGACATGAAGGCCAAGCAGGCCGAGCTGGAAGCCGCCGAGTACACCGGCAGCGCATCCGGCGAGATGGTCACCGTGAAGATGAATGGCAAGCACGAGGTGCTCAGCATTTCCATCAAGCCCGAAGCCGTGGACCCTGACGACATCGAGATGCTGGAAGATCTGGTGGCTGCGGCCATCAACGCCACCGTCAAGCAGGTGGATGAGACCGCCGAGGCCGAGATGGGCAAGCTGACCGGCGGCCTGAATATCCCCGGCCTCTGAGCCGCGGGGAGGCGTCGCCATGAGTTATAATGCAGCCCCGCTGGACAAGCTGATCGAGGAGTTCAGCAAGTTTCCGGGCATTGGCACCAAGGGCGCGACCCGGATGGCCTATCAGGTGCTGAGCATGTCGGATGACGAGGCCGCCGCGCTGGCGGGTGCCATCCAGGCGGCCCACACCCGGCTCCACCGCTGCCGCGTCTGCCAGAACTATACCGAAGCCGAGCTGTGCCCCATCTGCGCCAGCGCCAAGCGGGACCGCTCGGTCATCTGCGTGGTGGAAAAGCCCCGCGACGTGCAGGCGTTTGAGCGCACCCGCGAATACCGGGGCCTGTACCATGTGCTCCACGGTCTGATGAACCCGCTGGACGGCATCACGGCCGAGCAGCTCACCGTCAAGGAGCTGCTGGCCCGCCTGAGCACCGACGAGGTGAAAGAGGTCATCATGGCCATGAACCCCACCGTGGAGGGCGAGGCCACCGCGATGTATCTGGCTAAGCTCATCAAGCCGCTGGGCATCAAAGTCACCCGTCTGGCCTACGGCCTGCCCGTGGGCGGCAATCTGGAGTACACCGACGAGAACACCCTGTACAAGGCACTGGAAGGCCGCGGGGAACTGTAAACCTGGCAAAAGTTTACAATTCCTTCAAAAACGGGCCTTGCAAAACCGCAAAAATGTGATATACTAACAAAACAAGACCAGAACAGAAAGGAGGCGTGCCCCATGGCACCTGCAAAAGAGCGTCCGGCCACAAAGACCATCGCCACCAACCGGGAAGCACGCCACGAATACTTCGTTCTGGAAGCGCTGGAAACAGGTCTGGAGCTGAAAGGCACCGAGGTGAAGAGCCTGCGGGCCGGCGGCGTCAACCTGAAAGACAGCTGGGTCGATATCGAGGACGGCGAGCTTCTGGTCAAGGGAATGCACATCACCCCCTACGACCACGGCAACATCTTCAACCAGGACCCCATGCGGGTGCGGCGTCTGCTGGCCCACAAGAACGAGATCCGGCGGCTGCATCAGCAGTGTAAACTGCAAGGGTATACGCTGGTTCCGCTCTCGCTCTATTTCAAGCATGGCCGCGTGAAGATGGAGCTGGGCCTGTGCAAGGGCAAAAAGCTCTACGACAAGCGCGCCGATGCCGCCAAGCGTGACGCAAAGCGCTCCATCGACCGGGCCGTCAAGTCCAACGGCACGTATTACTAAGATCTCCGGGCTGTTCCAGCCGGACGAAACTCTGCTTCACCGCACACCCTCACCGGTGTGCGTTTCATGGGGGCGTAAAGGTTTCGACGGGGGGAGCGAGGCCTGGGCAGCGGGTAGCAGTGGGGGATCTGCTCTAAACTCCTCCAAAAAATTAACTGACAACAATAATTATCAGTTGCTCGCAGCCTGAGTGCTGCGCGTTCCGCCCACTCTTGTGTCGTGTGGGGCCGGGGCGTCCTTTAGACACAGCACCTGAACGGACCTAAGCTTTGCGGACCGGCAGGAACTCATGAAGCTACCAATGCGTTAGCCTGGCGACCGGCGTGACGCGGAGGGAATGTTGTTGATCGCCTGCACCCGGAGACACCTACGCTGAACTCTTTTCGGACATGGGTTCGACTCCCATCGCCTCCACCAGTAATGGCTAGAAATTGACGCTATTTCGTTGATTTCTAGCCGTTTTCTTTTGCAAAAATGTAACCGGTTACATTTTAGGTTGCATTTCGTTTTTGAAATTGCGAGCGTATTTTATCTTGCTTCTGGACAGTATCGGATGGGCTTGCTTTTATTTTTGCGGCAGATATACACGGCACCACAAATCGACAGAAAGTCATAGTGTTCTCCCTTTGTAGTTTAAAATGCCATTATCATCCTATAAAGGAACTATCGCAATTTTCAAAAATAGTGCCAATCAGAACGGCATCTTTGCGATATGCAGTTTGCGGATGTTGCTTGTGCATTAAAAACGCAAACTGCTATAATATGTAAAGCGATACACTCTTGACAATAGAGGATATATCCACTATACTGTATATGAGATAAATCCACTATTCAAAGGGAGTGCAGCCGTGCAGGAATATGAAATTGAATTCTACGATAAAGCCGATGGCTCCGAGCCAGCCAAAGAGTTTATCCTAAGTCTGGATAAGAAAATGCAAGCCAAAGTTTTGCGTACCGTTGCGTTGCTCCGTGAAGAGGGGCCATTTTTAAGGGAACCGTATTCCAAAGCACTGGATGATGGAATTTTTGAAATTCGTACCAAGTTTGGGTCGGATATTACCCGCGTGCTGTATTTCTTCATGGTTGGTAAAAAGGTGATCCTCACAAATGGATTTATCAAAAAGACCCAGAAAACACCTGCTTCAGAGATCACACTGGCAAAACAATATCGTGCAGATTATCTTGCCCGAAAGGAGAGTTCCAAATGACAAACTTCAACGATTTTTTGAATGAGCAGATGAAAGACCCTGAATTCAAGGCCGAATGGGACGCACTTGACCCGGAATTTTCCGTGATTGAAGCCATGCTCAAGGCCCGCAAGGAAAGCGGTTTGACCCAGAAGCAACTTTCGGAGCGCACGGGTATTGCACAGACCGACATCAGCAAACTGGAACGCGGCAATGCAAACCCATCTCTTCGTACCTTGCAGCGGCTTGCTGCCGGGATGGGAATGAAGGTTAAAATTGAATTTGTTCCTGCATCTGCAAAATGATTTAGTGATGGATGCGTTTCGGTAAAATAGAAAGCACAATAGTGACGCTATGCAGCGATATTTTCAAGCATGCGTTCGTCCGGCGTTGCAGTCCGTCCACCGGCAAAAAGCACCTGGATTCGTTGAAATCCAGGTGCTTTTCTTTGTTTATACCACACTGTTTAACGCACTTTGCAATGACAGAGCCTCCCGCGCTGACGGAGAGGGATAAGCGGCTTGCAAAATGAGAACCCTTGTGTTATACTAAGAAAAGTTCCTAGTAAATATTTCCGGTTCGCCGGAACAGCGATACAACAGAAAAGAGGATGTCTGTTATGAGCGTGAAAAAGATCAGCGAGGCCATTCTGGGCGTAGGTGTGGATGATACCACCATCGACCTGTTCGAGAGCCAGTACCCGGTGCCCACCGGTGTGAGCTACAATTCCTATGTCATCCGGGATGAGAAGACCGCCGTTCTGGATACGGTAGACGCCCGCGCCACCGACCCGTGGCTGGAAAATCTGGCCGAGGCCCTGAACGGCACCCAGCCCGACTACCTCATCGTCTCCCACATGGAGCCGGACCACGGTGCCAACATCGCAAAGCTGGCTGCACGTTACCCGGCCATGCAGGTGGTGGGCAACGCTAAGACCTTCCAGTATATGGAGCAGTTCTTCGGTGCGGACGCCGTCGCAAAGGAACGCCGCGTGGTGGTCAAGGATGGCGAGAGCCTGAGTTTGGGCAGCCACACGCTGACCTTCGTTTTTGCGCCCATGGTGCACTGGCCGGAAGTCATGGTGAGCTATGAGTCCACCGAGAAGGTGCTCTTCTCCGCCGATGGCTTTGGCCGTTTTGGCGCAGTGGCAAAGTTTGACGAACATGCCGACTGGGCCAGCGAAGCCCGCCGCTACTTCCTGAACATCGTGGGCAAGTATGGCCCGCAGGTGCAGGCTCTGCTGAAGAAGGCGGCTGCACTGGACATCCAGACCATCTGCCCGCTGCACGGCCCTGTGCTGACCGGCGACCTGAGCAAATACCTGGCCTACTATGACACCTGGTCCAGCTACAAGCCCGAAGAGCCGGAGAAGATCCTGGTTGCCAGTGCGTCCATCCATGGCCACACCCGCGCAGCAGCACACCAGATGGCCGAAAAGCTCCGTGCCAGAGGAGCCAAAGTCGTGGAGATGGACCTGACCCGCACCGATGTCTCCTACGCCGTGACCGAAGCCTTCCGCTGCGGGAAGATCGTGCTGGCCTGCGCCACCTATGACGGCTTCCTCTTCCCGCCGATGGAAAACCTGCTGGCCCACCTGAAGACCAAGAACTTCCAGAGCCGCACCATCGGCCTGATGGAGAACGGCACCTGGGCCCCCATGGCCGCCAAGCTCATGCGCGCCGAACTGGAGGGCATGAAGAACATTACCGTTTGTGAGAACGTCGTCACCATCCGTTCGGCAGTCAGTGCCGCATCGGAGGCACAGATGGAGCAGCTGGCGGAAGAGCTGATCGCAAAATAAGAATACACAGCAAAAACAAGGGCCCGGCACCGGAAGTGTCGGGTCCTTGCTTTTTCTCTCGTTCTCTTATCGCTTCTTCTGCCCCAGAAGCACCAGTCCGCTCACGGCGACAAGGCCGCCGAGGAGGGCGAGACCGGCACCTGCCTGACCGAAGGCGTCACCGACCGCACCGACGAGGGGGCTGGCGGGGATCATGAGCAGGCTGTAGGCCATGCTGTCCACGCTGATGAGGGTGGCGCGCTGGTCGCTGGGGATGGCGTCGTTGAGCTGCTGGCTTTCATGCAGGAGATAGACCTCCAAAACGCCTTGCACCAGCATCATGCCGAAGATGCCGCCCCAGGCAGGCGCGGTGCCCACCAGAAGGGTGCCCGCACCGCAGAGCAGGGCACAGACGGCGTAGAACCGCCGCATGGAGCAGAACCGGACCCGGCGTCCGGCCTCGGTGCCGAGGACGCAGGCGATGCCGCCCAGCAGCAGGGGAAGGAACAGCACTTCGGTGGGCCAGCCCAGCTCAATGAGACGCTGCTGCAAAAACATCTTGGTCAGGTAGCTGGGTACTGAGATGATCGCACTGGATACGATGAGCTTCGCGGCCAGCGGGCAGGTGCGCAGAACATGCAGACTGTCCTGCACGAGCTGGGTGAATTGACCGGGCAGGTCGTGCAGGGACTGCCGGACCCGGTTGGCCTGCGTCGCCGTGACGATGGGTTCGTTCATCCATCGGCAGGCGAGGGTGGAGACGCCCTCGAACAGGGCGCTGAGCAGATAAAAGCCTGCAAAGCCGAGAAACCGCTGGACCGTGCTGGCCAGCGAACCCAGCGCACTGGCCAGCATGGAGATCTGGGAACTGTTGGCGGAGATCTGAAGGTATTCGTCCTCGCGGTCTTCCGTCTTGAGGCTGTCGTAGACAAGGGCCGTGAAGGTGCCGGAGAATAGGGTACCGTACAGCGCGTTCAGCGCCATTGCGAAGCAGATGGCAAACAGGTTCGGTGCAAACGCCATCAGCAGGTTGGAGGTGACGGCCAGCACACCGCCGGACACAAGGGCTTTTTTGCGGCCCAGCAGATCTGCCGCCATGCCGCTGGGCACTTCGCACAGCAGGCTGACGATATGGAAAACACTTTCGGCCAGGCCGATCTCCCACAGGGAGAACCCCCGTGCGGCCAGCAGCGCGACCCACACGGCGTCGGTGATCCGCAGGCCGGAGAAGAAGTCGGCCGTATACACACAGCCAAGCTGCCGCTTGATGTTGAGCGTTGATTGTTTGTTTGATTTCATGGAAAGCACCTTTCATTTTTACAAGATGAAACAGTGCCCATCCTTAGAGTCTCTTTGTACAACCTCTCCGTCACCTTCGGTGACACCTCTCCTGGTAGGAGAGGCCTTGGCATTGCGCAAACTCCATCTTTCCCCCCTTCGGGGGAGCTGGCTGCGCAGCAGACTGAGAGGGCGATTCCTAAAAATGGGCGCACTTCGAGCCGGAAATGCTTAAGGGTTTCCTTTTTTGAAGAAAACACAGCCGTTCCAACCCATGTGGGTGCACCCTCCTTCCAGTAAAACGTTGCGCTCAGCATACCATATCCCGGCGGAAAACACAAGCAAAAAACGGAAAATTGCCACAAAATCCGCTTCTGCGCTTGCAAACCGCGCCGAAATGTGGTAAGATGATTTCTGGTTATGAAAACCTGATATGCAAAAACGCAGCGACGGAGAAAGTACGTGCAGTGTGTCCGGCAAAGAGAGAAGCTTCACCGGCTGAAAGGGCTTCCGAGAGAGACGTGCACCGAAGTTCGCTCCTGAGCGGCCCGCGTGAACGGCTGAAGACAGCCTGCTAGTGCGGGACGGTGCGCCCCGTTACGGCGTTTGAGCGCCGCTCCTTATAAAAAGAGCGGAAACCGGGTGGTACCGCGGAGTAAAGTTTACAGCTTCGTCCCCTTTGCCGAAAGGCAGAGCGGGGCGGAGCTTTTTTGTTACCCGCTGAACAAGAAGAAAACCGAGAAGGAGAGAATTTCCATGCAAGCAATGATCGACGAGCTGGCCAAACAGGCCGAAGAAAGCCTCGGTCAGGTCTCTTCCAAGGAGACGCTGGCCACGTTCTGGCAGGAATATCTGAGCAAAAACGGCAAGATCCCCGCGCTGATGAAGAATCTGCGCTCCGTCGCGCCGGAAGAACGCCCCGCCATGGGCAAAATCATCAACGAACTGAAGACCAAGGTGCAGGCAGACTACGATGCTGCCGCCGCCAAGGTGAAGGAAGCCGAGCTGGCCGCCCGCAACGCTGCCGAGACCGTGGACATCACCCTGCCCGCTAAGACCCGCGCGGTCGGCGGTCTGCATCCGCTGACGCTGGTCACCAACCAGATCATCGACGTCTTCTCCGGCATGGGCTTTGCTGTGGCGGACGCCCCGGAGATCGAGGATGACGACCACAACTTCACCCGCCTGAACGTCCCGAAGGACCACCCCGCCCGCGATATGCAGGATACCTTCTACCTGTCCGATGAGTTCCTGCTCCGCACCCAGACCTCCGGCGGCCAGATCCGCACCATGGATTCCCAGAAGCCGCCCATCAAGGTGCTCATCCCCGGCCGCGTCTTCCGTTCCGACTCCGACGCGACCCACAGCCCCATGTTCCACCAGATGGAAGGTCTGGTCGTGGACAAGGGCATCACCCTGGGCGATTTGCAGGGTGCCCTGAACACCTTCGTGCAGAAGCTGTTCGGTGCCGACACCCGCACCCGCCTGCGCCCGTCCTACTTCCCGTTCACCGAGCCCAGCGTCGAGGTCGATGTCAGCTGCTTCGAGTGCCACGGCAAGGGCTGCCCTCTGTGCAAGCACACCGGCTGGATCGAAGTTCTGGGCGGCGGCGTCGTCAATCGCAAGGTTTTGGAGAACTGCAACATCGACCCGGATGAGTACTCCGGCTTTGCCTTTGGCATCGGCATCGAGCGCATCGCCATGCTGAAATACGGCATCAACAACATCGGCCTGATGTTCGAGAACAACCTGGAGTTCCTCAAGCAGTTCCATGAATAAGAGGGGAGAGAGCAAACAATGAAAGTACCTTTCAGTTGGTTAAAAGAACTTGTCGATATCGACGTCACGGCTCAGGAATTGGAGGAGAAGCTCTTTTCCTGCGGGTTTGAGGTCGAAGAGCTGATCCCGCTGGATGCAGGCATCAGCAAGGTGGTCGTCGGTAAGATCGTGGAGATGGAAAAGCAGGAGGGCACCCACCTGACCAAGTGTGTGGTGGACTGCGGCGACTACGGCCACGACATCCGCATCAGCACCGGTGCCTCCAACATGAAGCTGGGCGACTGTGTGCCCGCCGCTCTGGATGGCTCCACCCTGCCCGGCGGCATCAAGATCAAGGCCCGCAAGATGCAGGGCGTTGAGTCCAACGGCATGCTCTGCTCCGGCGAGGAGCTGGGTCTGAACGATGACCTGTTCCCCGGTTCGGAGGTCTACGGCCTGCTCATCCTGCCCGAAGACAGCGTCCCCGGCACCGACATCGCACCGGTGGTCGGTCTGGATGACTACATCTTCGATATCTCCATCACCGCCAACCGCCCGGACTGCCAGTCCGTTCTGGGCATCGCGCGGGAGGTCTCTGCCATCCTCGGCAAGCCCCTGCACATGCCCGCCATGGATTACAAGACCGTCTGCGATGCCGATGCCCCCATCACCGTGCAGGTGGAGGCCCCCGACCTGTGCCCCCGCTACATGGCACACTATGTCCGCAACATCCGGATGGGTGAGTCTCCCCGCTGGATGAAGCGCCATCTGGCCCTGTGCGGCCTGCGCTCCATCAGCAACGTGGTCGATATCACCAACCACACCCTGTTGGAGATGGGCCAGCCCATGCACGCCTTTGACCTGAACAAGGTCGCGGGCCGCACCATCGACGTCCGCCGCGCCCACGAGGGCGAGAAGATCGTGACCCTCGATGAGAAGGAGTTCACCCTGAACCCCAACAACCTCGTCATCTGCGATGCTGAGAAGCCGGTGGCACTGGCCGGCATCATGGGCGGTGCCAACTCCGGCATGGATGAGAATACCACCAGCCTGCTCTTTGAGTGCGCCACCTTCGCCCGCGACTCCGTCCGCAAGACCAGCCGCGCGCTGGGCCAGAACAGCGACTCCTCCGCCCGCTACGAGAAGGGTGTGGACCGCCACTCGCCCGAACTGGGCCTTGCCCGTGCCCTGCACCTGATCCAGGAGCTGGACTGCGGCGACATCACCACGCTGGAATATGACCTGACCGATGGCCGCCCGCTGGAGCGCAGGCACATCGTGACCACCCCCGCCAAGATCTGCGGTGTGCTGGGCATCACGGTGCCTGACCAGACCATGATCGACATCCTGCAGCGTCTGGAGTTCACTGTGGACGTGCAGGCCGACGGCAGCTGGGATGTTTCCGCCCCGCTGTACCGCGAGGACGTGGAGAGCTTCCCCGACCTGGCCGAGGAGGTCATCCGTGAGTACGGCTACGACCACATCGTGCCCACCTTCCTGAACACCGCTGCCGTCACCAACGGCGGTCTGAACTACGACCAGAAGCAGCAGCTCAAGACCAAGCGTCTGCTGGCGGCGCAGGGCTTCTATGAGGCATCCACGCTGGCCTTCTACTCCAACGCCGAGCTGGACATGCTGCACATCCCCGCCGATGATGCTGCCCGCAAGGCCATCCGCATCCTGAACCCCATCAGCGAGAACCTCTCCATCATGCGCACCCTGCTCACCCCGTCCATGCTGAACGTCATCGTGGACAACCTGAAGAAGGGCAACGCCGAGGGCCGTCTGTTCGAGATGGCACCGGTCTATCTGGCCAAGGAACTGCCCCTCTGCGAGCATCCGCACGAGCGCCAGACCCTCTGCATCGGTGCCTTCGGCCCGGAAGAGGACTTCTTCACCGTCAAGGGCGCCATGGAGGCACTGGCAGCCGGTTTCGGCCTGCACTTCACCTACGAGCGCGAGACTGCGTCCTGGCTGCACCCCGGCATCAGCGCCGCTGTCTACTGCGGCGGCAAGCGTCTGGGCGTCTTCGGCAAGCTCTCCAACGAGATCAACGGCGAGCTGGAGATCGCAAAGGAACAGAAGGACAGCCAGAACATCTACCTCGGTGAGCTGGACTATGAGGCCCTGATGAGCTGCGTGGACGGCGAGCTGCGCTATCAGCCGCTCAGCCCCTATGCTGCCGTCAAGCGCGACCTGGCCCTCGTCTGCGAGGAACAGGTCACCTGCGGCGAGATCGAGGAGACCATCAAAAAGGCAAGCCCGCTCATCACCGACGTGAAGCTGTTCGATATCTATCGCGGCGCAAACCTCGGCGCGGGTAAGAAGAGCATGGCATTCTCCCTGACGCTGTCCGACCCCAGCGCAGAAGTCTCTGCCGAACAGGTCGAGCGCACCGTCAAGAAGGTGCTGGGTAACCTGAAGTTCAAGCTCGGCATCGAGATCCGCTGATTCAAAATAAGAAATAGAACAGGGCAAAGGCCGTCTGTGCAAGCTGCATGGGCGGCCTTTGCCTTTGTGCAAACATACCAATATTGTATGAAATCCGTGAAAAAGGAGAGTGCGCAAAAAACGCGCTGAAAGGTGGAATCGGAGCAACCCTGAAAAAACGGACGCCAAAAATCCCTATAATCCTATTGACATTCTAGGAAAATGGGTTTATCATACGGCCAACGAAAAAAAATCAATGCAAAAAAGGAGGGGACAGGCATGGACTGGGACGTCATCGCAAGCTACCTGCCGCAGTACGAAAAAGCGGCGTGGCTGACGCTGCGGCTGGGTGTCATCGGCATCGTGTGGGCCATTGGCATCGGGCTGGTCTGCGCCGTGCTCCAATACGATAAAGTGCCGGTGCTGCGCCGCTTTGTGGGGGCATATATCCAGCTCAGCCGGAACACGCCGCTGCTGGTGCAGCTGTTCTTCATCTACTACGGCCTGCCGAAGGTGGGCATCAAGACCAACGCAGAGATCTGTGGCATCGCGGGTCTGGCGTTTCTGGGCGGCAGCTACATGGCCGAAGCCTTCCGCAGCGGGCTGGAGGCCATCGAGCCCATCCAGACCGAGAGCGCGTACAGCCTGGGCATGACCCGGCTGCAGACGCTGCGCTACGTCATCCTGCCGCAGGCGGTGTCCACCAGTGTGCCCGCCTTCATGGCCAACGTCATCTTCCTGCTCAAGGAGACCAGCGTCTTCAGCGCGGTCAGCCTGATGGACCTGATGTTCACCGCCAAAGACCTCATCGGCCTGTACTACAAGACGCCGGAGTGTCTGTTCCTGCTGGTGGTGTTCTACCTCATCATCCTGCTGCCGGTGTCGCTGCTGGGCAGCTGGCTCGAAAGGAGGGTGCGCTATGCCGGATTTGGGTCTTGAGGTCCTGTTCAAGGGCAAAAACCTCATCCGTCTGCTGGGCGGTCTGGGCGTGGCGCTCAAGATCAGCGCCGTGTCCGTCCTCATCAGCCTGCCGCTGGGCATCCTGCTGGGTGTGCTGATGACCTTCAAAAATCCCATCCTGAAAGCCATCCTCCGGGTGTATCTGGAGGTCATCCGCATCATGCCCCAGATGGTGCTGCTCTTTCTGGTCTACTTCGGCACCACCCGCGCTTTTGGGTGGGACCTCTCCGGCGAGACCGCGTCGGTCATCGTCTTCGTGCTGTGGGGCACCGCAGAGATGAGCGACCTGGTGCGCGGGGCGTTGATCGCCATCCCGAAGCACCAGTACGAGAGCAGCGAGGCACTGGGCCTGAGCCGGGCACAGACCTACTGGTACATCATCATCCCCCAGACCGTGCGGCGGCTCATCCCGCTGTCCATCAACCTCATCACCCGCATGATCAAGACCACCAGCCTTGTGCTGATGATCGGCGTGGTGGAAGTGCTCAAGGTGGCCCAGCAGATCATCGAGGCAAACCGCATGGCCAGCCCCAACGCCGCCTTTGGCATCTACCTGACGGTATTTTTGTTGTATTTCCTCGCCTGCTGGCCCATCAGCCTGCTGGCGGGCTATCTGGAAAAGAAATGGAAGTGACCCGGACATGTCAGAACCGATCTTGACCGTGGACCATCTGGTGAAAAGCTACGATGGTCAGACGAACATCCTGGATAACGTAAGCTTTGGCGTTCAGCCCGGCGAGGTCATCATCGTGGTGGGACCGTCCGGCTGCGGCAAGAGCACCCTGCTGCGCTGTCTGAACGGATTGGAGCCGGTGCAGGCAGGCCGGGTGCAGCTGGGCAGTGAGACCGTCGCCTACGGCGGTAAAAATCTGGCGGCCCTGCGCCAGCGCATCGGGATGGTGTTCCAGAGCTACGAGCTCTTCCCCCACCTGACCGTGCTGGACAACATCCTGCTGGCTCCGACCAAAGTGCAGAAGCGCCCCAAAGCAGAGGTGCAGCAGGAGGCCGAAGCCCTGCTGGACCGCGTGGGCCTGCTGCAAAAGGCAAAAAGCTACCCGCGGGAGCTTTCCGGCGGCCAGAAGCAGCGCGTTGCCATCGTGCGGGCGCTGTGTATGCACCCCGAAATTCTGCTCTTCGACGAAGTGACCGCTGCCCTTGACCCGGAGATGGTCCGTGAGGTGCTGGATGTCATGCTTGACCTGGCCCGCGAGGGCAAAACGATGGTCATCGTCACCCACGAGATGCAGTTTGCCCGTGCCGTCGCGAACCGTGTGCTTTTTCTGGACGGAGGCCGCATCGTCGAGGAGGCCCCGCCTGCACAGTTCTTTGACCACCCGCAGACCGAACGTGCGAAGAAGTTCTTGAACAGCTTCACGTTTGAGGCAGTGAAGTAACGGCGCACGCATCTTCCGGGAAATAAACCTCTCAGGCGCTTCGCGCCAGCTCCCCTGGTAGGGGAGCCACTGGCGAGTCGGTGGTGGTCGTACTGGACGAACAAAGTTTTCTGCTTCCGGGAACGGCCGGGCTCCGCTGTTGAGATTCACAGCAGCAATACAAATGCTGCTGCCAAGGAGAACAGGGCCCGGCGCTTTACGTCAAATTGAGCCCAAGCGAACAGCAGGACTTGCCCGGTCTGCCAAGGGCTCCCCTATCAGGGGAGCTGGCGAGCCGCAGGCGAGACTGAGAGGTTCCAAGCCAGCAACTGCAACTGTGTGCAGTTCAGATAAATCATATGGGAAAGTCATCATAAAGCAAAGGAGAACAAACGATGAAAACCAACAAGATCACCCGCCGTTCTTTCCTGCTGGGCCTGGGGGCTGCAGCAGCTGCCAGCGCACTGACCGCCTGCGGCGGTTCGTCCAGCTCCACGGCGGCTTCCGCTTCCGGTTCTGCCGCTGGTTCCGCTGCGGGCAGCGACACCGTTTACCGCACCCTCGATGAGATCAAGGCTGACGGCACCGTGAACATCGGCGTCTTCTCGGATAAGAACCCGTTCGGCTATGTGGATGAGAACGGCGAGTATCAGGGTTACGACGTCTACTTTGCCAACCGTCTGGGCGAAGATTTGGGCGTGGAGGTGAACTTCGTCTCCACCGAGGCCGCCAACCGCATCGAGTATCTGCAGACCGGCAAGGTGGATATCATCCTCGCCAACTTCACCGTTACCCCGGAGCGCGCCGAGGAAGTCGATTTCGCCCTGCCCTACATGAACGTTGCGCTGGGCGTCATCTCGCCGGACAGCAACGTCATCACCAGTCTGGACGACTGGAAGGCCGACGACCAGATGATCGTCATCTCCGGCACCACGGCGGAGACCTATCTGGTCAAGAACTACCCCAATATCCCGCTTCAAAAGTACGATTCCTACGCCACGGCCAAGAATGCACTGGAGAACGGCAACGGCGTGGCATGGGCCAACGACAACACCGAGGTCATTGCCTTCGCCAAGCAGAACCCCGGCTACACCGTCGGCATCCCCTCGCTGGGCAGCGCCGACACCATCGCCCCGGCCGTCAGCAAGGGCAACACCACCCTGCTGGACTGGATCAACGAGGAGATCACCGCGCTGGCCGATGAGCAGTTCTTCCACAAGGACTACGAGGAGACCCTCGTGGATACCTACGGTGCCGACTACGAGGACGAACTCGTCGTCGAGGGCGTCGTGAACGCATAAACTGAGCCAAAACAACAGCCCCCGTGCCAAAAGCACGGGGGCTGTGTGCGTTCCGGGGGAGAGAAATCACTCGACATCCTCATATTCCGGGGCGTTCTCTTCTTCGTCGAGGTCCTCGGCATGGATGCGGTCATGCAGACGCTGGCGGAACTCCTGGGCAGGGATGCCGCTCTGGTCCGGGGTCAGGTCGGGGGCAGGGTTGCCGTCCGGCAGGTGGGCACCGAATGCGGGCACAAAGAAGAACTTGCGCACAACGAAGATGAGCGCGATGGCACCCACGCTGAGCAGGTTCTCAACGGCGGATTCGTGGCCGACCACCATGTGGCGGGCGATGGCGTAGAGCAGCACTTCCAGGCTGCTGCCGGGGCTGTGCTTGGCCAGCATCTTGATGAACTCGATGCCGATGACGATGTCCAGCGCCCGTTCCAGAAATGTGCGGATCTCTGCATCGTTGCCGTCGAACAGCAGGCCGGGCATCCATTTCAGCAGCGGCACGATGCTGAACAGCAGGCCGATGAGGACCAGCCCGGAGAGAGTGATCTCCAGCAGGGTGGATGCCTGGATGATGTAGTTGCGCAGCGCGGTGCGGCCGTGGCTTTCCACAGGGTGGTTGTGGGGGTTGAGCATAGTTCATTCTCCTTCGCATCTTCACGTCTTGCGGCAGATCTGGCCGAGACTGCCAGACTTTTCTTCATTGTAGCAAAGAATGGAAACGAAGTCAAACGAATGGAACACGCGAGTAAAAATTATTGAGCGGCCACATAGCCGGACTTCTGGATGCAGGCGCGGCCTGCGTCGGTGGAGAGCCAGTCGTAGACCTTGCGCTCCGGGGTGTCGGGGCCGGAATCCTGCCGGACTGCGGCATAAAACTCGTTGCACAGGGGATAGCTCTCGTCCGCGATGGTGTCGGCCGCGGGGGTCACGCCGTCCACGGCCAGCAGCCGCAGGCCGGGCTTGGAGTACATCTCCGAGATGTAGTAGTAGACCGAGAAGCCGATGGCATTGGCCGCGTTGTTGTACTCGGCGATGTCGTCCACCAGTTCGCCCATCATGGCAGGGGCCAGCTCGGTGGGGGCGTCCATCAGCTCGCCGCCCTGAATGAGCAGTTTCTGGAACAGGGTCTGGCTGCCGGAGTCCTCCCGGCGCTGGAAGGCCACGATGTCGGCATCCTCGCCGCCCACGTCCTTCCAGTTGGTGACCTTCCCGGCGTAGATGTCCCGGAGCTGCTGCCGGGTCAGGCTCTGGACGGGGTTGTCCTCGTTCACGATGAAGACCAGCGCGTCCCGGCCAATGGCTTTCTGGTCCAGCGGGGCACCATCGGCCTTCAGCTCTTCCTTGACTGACTCCGGGGCCTCGTAGGCGATGATGAGCCGGGTGCCGTTCTCGGTGTCGCCGTAAAGGCCCAGGTTCCGCCAGGCCCAGGCGGTGGTATTGGTGGTCACGGCGCTCTGGGCGGCTTCCAGCTCCATGCCGGTGGTGTCGGCCATGATCTGCGCAATGAGCGGGATGCAGGCCGTGGAGCCGTCGGTGACGGGAAACTCGTCCTCAGTGAGGATGGGCGCTGCGGGCACTTCGCTGGCGGAAGAGGCGGGCGTTTCGGACGAAGCGGCACTCGATGCCGGTGCGCTGGAAGCGGCCTCTCCGCAGGCGGCCAGCAGCGCCGCCGTGGAGACGGCCCCCAGCCCAAGCAGGAAGGAACGGCGGGAAATTTTAGACTGTTTCATGGTGAAACCCTCCCTCAATAGAAGTAATTGTTGGTCTCGTCGCTGGTGGAACTGAAGATGCTCTGGCAGTAGATCCAGTTGCCCTCCACGTCCATCCAGCCGTAATCGAAGCCCTTGCGCGCCACGAAGACGCCCGCAGGCAGGGGCGCACTGCTGTTATAGCGGGAATACTCGCCGCAGCTGCCCAGCCCGGCCAGTACGACCGCGCCGTCGCTGTCCAGCAGGTCGTACAGCCAGGTGCTGCCAGGGCCGCGGTAGCTGATGGAGAAATAGAAGTCGTCCTCCGTGGCAGCCACGGGCCAGAGGTAGCCGTCAAAGTCGTCGCCGTAGCGGGCGGTGAGGTCGGCCATCGAAAGGGTCTTGCTCAGCGTCGGCCCGGCGAGGGTCAGGGTGGTCACATCGTAGTTGTCGTTGTCGTACTGGCGCAGGTTGACCCAGCCGCCGCCCTGGTCGTAGAGGCGGGTGCGGTGCAGCGCTTCCAGCGGCGCAACCGTCGTGTCGGTCCGGATGGCACCGGTGTCCATATCGTAGACGCGGAGGGTGCCGTCCCTGGCGTAGATGTCCAGCGTGTTGGTGCCCAGGGCCATGTTGTAGAGGTCGAGGGTGTCGCCGGTGGTCAGGTCGTAGAGAACATAACCGCCCTCCCGGTAGAGCACGGTCACGCCGGGCGCGTACCCGCTGATGGAGTCGTTAAATTCGCACAGCACGGTGCTGGTCATGTCGCTGACCAGATCCACGAGCTGATACTTGCCCTCGTCGGTCCGGAAGCTGGCAAGGCCCGCGTGGAGATAGGTGACAAAGCCGCTCCGCTCCTCACCGGTGGCCGCGTTCAGCAGGGAAGTGGACTCCAGGCTCGTGCCGTCCGCATTGTAGGTGTCGATCTCCACCCAGTCGGCGGGGGCCAGCGGGTCGTCGATCCCGGCGGAAAGGCGGTACAGCAGGCCGTGGAAGTTCTGGTAGACCACGGTGCCGTCCTTTTCCTGGATCTGAACGGCAGCGTACTGGTAGAGGTCGTCGTTCTCTTCATCGGGCGCAGCATCGCCGGGGGCATAGAGGCCAAAGGCCAGCCGGTCGCCCGCCACAAGGCAGGTGTAAGCGTTTTCGGGCACGGGGTACTCAGTGCCCGAAGCAAAGTCCAGCACCCGCACGTCGCCCGCTGCATGGTCGTGCAGGGGCGAATAGGCGAAGCTGGTGGGGGTGGTCAGAACGAGCACGCCGCCGGAAAGGCGGATATCGTATTCGCGGTCAAAGGTGTAGAGCGCCTCACCCGTCCGGTCGAAGATGCCGCTGCGCCGCCCGGTGGCGGTGTCCGGGTCAGACCAGGTGCAGACGAACCAGTTCGTCTCGCCGGTCTGGCTGTCGGTCAGCAGATAGGACGTCTCGCTGGCAGGGGACTGGTGCACGACCTTGTCGCCGCAGAGGATGGTGTTCCCGCCGAGGGAGTCATAGCTGGAGAAGAGCCGCAGCCTGCCGTCCCGCAGGGAGGAGGCGTCGTATTTAGGCGGTTCCTCCTCCTGCTGGGGGTGGGACACGGGCCGGGACGGCGTGGGCAGCAGCGAACAGGAGGTGAACACCCCCGCCGCCAGTGCTAGGCCCGCCGCCGCGCAGCCGATGCGGAGTAGATTCTGTTTCATAATGCAGTACCTCACAGGTCACAGGGACGAAATGCGGATGGGCTTTCCCATTTGATTATAATACGAAACACCCGGACAATCCATTGCATTGGAACATTTGGGTACGGTTACAATTTGGTTACGGCCGAAAGTTCAGTCGAAGTTTGCAAAAGCAGATGAAAAGCGGACGCTTTTTGGTCAAAGTGCTAAAGGAATGTCGAAATCCTTGTAAAAAATTACGACAAGTGGTATAATTTAACAGGACAAAAAGATCGATTTGTTTGTGAGAAAAACGTTTGGAGGGAATTATCATGAAAACTGTTGCACAGACTGTGATCGAAGCAGATCGTTTTTACACCATCGCTGCCCGCACCGGCAGCGTCATTGAGGCGGCTGCTTCCGCTAAGAACGAGGAGACCGTTCGTCTGGGCAAATACGACCACAAGCCCGAACAGGAGTGGGCGTTCATCCGCGTAGGGGACGGTGTCTACCGCATCCGCAACCGCGCTTCCGGCAAACTCCTCGACCTGATGATGACCGGCACCGCCAACGGCACCTGGCTGCATCTGTGGGAGGACGTGGGCGGCACGTCCCAGATGTGGACCGTGGAGCCTACCCCCGCCGGCACCGTCCGCCTGCGCTCTTCCTGGGCCAGCGGCAAGTGCATCGACACCGTGGGCATGGGCGTCTCCGATGGCGCACAGCTGCAGATCTGGCAGGAGACCGCCGGGGAAGATCAGCTCTGGACCATCTCCGAGGTGAAGGACCGTACCAGCGCAAAACGCGCTGCCAAGAAGGACGAGCCCGCCGCCGCTCCCATTGAGGAGAAGGCCGAAGTCAAGGCAGAGGAAAAGCCCGCAGAAGCCGCTCCTGCGGTCGAGGCCCCCAAGGCGGAAGAAGTCAAGACAGAGCCGGTCAAGGCGGAAGAGAAGCCCGCAGAGGCTGCTCCTGCTGTTGAAGAACCCAAGGCCGAGGAAGTCAAGGCCGAACCGGCTAAGACGGAGGCAAAGCCCGCAGAAAAGGCTGCCCCCGCAGCGGTCAAGGCTCCGGTCAAGAAGCCTGCTGCCCGGAAGACCAGCCGCGCCGCCCGCAAGAAGGCTGCTGCAAAGAAGTGACCCTCTCAGGCATCGCGCAGCGATGCCAGCTCCCCCAAAGGGGGAGCCACTGGCGCGCCGGTTTTGGCTGTGCCGGGATGAACAAAGCGCAATAAAACCATAAACGAAAGTGCTCCGCTGTTTCGATCCACAGCATCGCTCCCATCGCTCTTTGTCAGAGCATGGGACAGATGCCGCTGGTCTTGACAGCGGAGCACTTTTGTTTACGATATCAGAATACCTTCAGCAGTCAGCAGGGGTTGCCCGACCTGCCAAAGGCTCCCCCTTCGGGGGAGCTGTCTGCGCAGCAGACGGAGAGGGTATCACACATTCATCATGCTGCGCTGCGCGGCGGCACGGAACTGGAGAGCTGCTGCGATGAAGCCCTTGAACAGGGGATGCGCGCGGTTGGGGCGGCTCTTGAACTCCGGGTGGAACTGGGCACCCAGATGGAAGGCGCGGCCCGGCAGCTCCACGGTCTCGACCAGACGGCCGTCGGGGCTGGTGCCGGAAATGACCAGACCCTTTTCCTCCATCTCGCTGCGGAAGTCGTTGTTGAACTCGTAGCGGTGGCGGTGGCGCTCCCAGATCTCCGGTTCGCCGTAGCACTCGGCCATCTTGGTGCCGGGCTTGACGGTGCAGGGGTATTTGCCCAGGCGCATGGTGCCGCCCTTGGGGATGTTGCCCTGCTGGTCGGCCATCAGCGCGATGACATTGTGCTGGCCGTCCGGGGTGAACTCGCTGGAGTTCGCATCGGCGTAGCCCAGCACATTGCGGGCAAATTCCATGACCATGATCTGCATGCCCAGGCAGATGCCGAAGTAGGGCACATGATTCTCGCGGGCGTACTGTGCGGCCTGGATCATTCCCTCAATGCCGCGGTCGCCGAAGCCGCCGGGCACGATGATGCCGTCCACATCGGTAAAGGCTTCCTTGCAGGCGGCCTGGTCGGTCAGGTCTTCGCTTTCGACCCAGCGGATCTCCACCTGGCTGTCGTTCTCAAAACCGGCGTGGTAGAGGCTCTCCATGACGGAGAGGTAGGCGTCGTGCAGCTTGACATACTTGCCCACCAGTGCGATGGTGCAGGTCTTGCTGCGGGTGGCGATGCGGGAGACCACCTGCTTCCACTCGGTCAGGTCGGCAGGGGGGACGTCCAGCTTCAGCTTCTTGACCACCACATCGTCCAGACCGTTGGTGTGGAGCATCAGCGGGCACTGGTAGAGGCTGGGCATGGTCAGGTTCTCGATGACGCACTCCGGCTTTACGTTGCAGAAGGTGCTGATCTTGCGGCGGATGTCGCCGCCCACGCTGCCGTCGGCACGCAGGATGATGATGTCGGGGTTGATGCCCATGCCCTGCAGCTCCTTGACGGAGTGCTGTGCAGGCTTCGATTTGTACTCGTCCGAGCCGGAGATGTAAGGCACCAGCACGACGTGGATGTAGCAGCAGTTGTCGCGGCCCTGTTCCAGGCCCACCTGACGGATGGCCTCCAGGAAGGGCTGGCTCTCGATGTCGCCGGTGGTGCCGCCGATCTCGGTGATGACCACATCGGCCTCGGTGGAAGAGGCCAGGTTGTAGATGTAGCTCTTGATCTCGTTGGTGATGTGGGGGATGATCTGGACGGTCTGGCCCAGGTATGCGCCCTGGCGCTCCTTGTTCAGCACGTTCCAGTAGACCTTGCCGGTGGTCAGGTTGGAGTATTTGTTCAGGTTCTCGTCGATGAAGCGCTCGTAGTGGCCCAGGTCGAGGTCCGTCTCGGTGCCGTCGTCGGTCACGAAGACCTCGCCGTGCTGCAGCGGGCTCATGGTGCCGGGGTCCACGTTCACATAGGGGTCGAGCTTCTGGCTGGCGACCTTCAGGCCGCGGCACTTGAGCAGACGGCCCAGCGAAGCGGCCGTGATGCCTTTGCCCAGACCGGAGACGACGCCGCCGGTGACGAAGATGAATTTTGCCATAAAAATGGTCCTCCTCTATCTCGTTTGATTCTGATACTTTTCCCAGAAGCTCCCTTCGGCACCGCGCAGGCGATGCCGCCGCCCTTCCAGAGAGGGCTGTCTGCGAAGCAGACTGGGGGAGCTCGTTTTCCGACATAAAATTATAATCCTAATCCTCGTAAGAATCAAGGATTTCTTGTGCAATCTCGGCACGGTCGCGCCGGGTGTCCATGGCCCGCTTTTCGATCAGGCGGTGGGCGTCGGCCTCGGTCATGCCTCCCCGCTCGATGAGGCAGCATTTGGCGCGGCTGACCAGACGCACCTGCGCGATCTTTTCCTGCATCCTGGCGTTTTCCTGCCGCAGGCGCAGCAGGCGATGGTTGCTGGCTGCAGCCATGTGGATGGCCTGCAAAAACAGCGTGTTCGAGAACGGCTTGCTCAAAAGCAGTACGCCCTCGTCGCTCATGGAACCCAGCAGCTGATCGGCCGCAGCGGCCTTGGCCAGAAGCACCACGCCCGCGTCGGTCTTTTCCACGGCGGCAGCGCACAGCTCATGGCCAAACTCATCGGGCAGCGGCGCGTTGACCACGATGAGTTCAAAATCCGATTCTAATATCCTGCGCCGGGCCTCAGCTCCGCTTGGCACGATCAGAGGCCGGGGGTATCCCAGCTCCGCCAGCCGTGCCGAGATATACTCGTTTGAGCTGGCTCCGGCGCTGACAATCAGAGCACGTCCCATTCGGAATCGCTCCTTTCCTTTTCCCTCTCTTTTTCCGGTAGCTTGCCGCTCAGATGGCGTTGAAGTAGTGGATGCGCTCGTACTCTGCCGGGTCGGCGGCATTCTTCAGGGCAGCGCAGCGCTTCAGTTCCTCCTCGTAGTAGCGGTGAGAGAGCTCCTCTGGCAGCACGGCGCGCAGGAAGTCACTCTCCTGCGCGGCCTGCACGGCTTCTTCCAGCGTGGAAGGCAGCTTTTCCAGCCCAAGGCCAGCGGCCACGGCGGGGTCGAACAGATTCTTGTTGATGGGGGCCTGCAGCTCCAACCGGCGCTCGATGCCGTCCAGACCGGCGGCCAGGATGAGGCCGATGGCCAGATACGGGTTGCAGGCGGGGTCCGGGCTGCGCAGTTCCATGCGGCAGTTGTCGCCCTGCACCTGCGGGATGCGCACGAGCTGGCTGCGGTTCTGACGGCTCCAGCTCACGTATTTGGGGGCCTCGTCGCTGCCAAAGCGGAGGTAGCTGTTGGGCAGGGGATTGGTGAAGACGGTCAGCGCGCGGCTGTGTGCCAGCACACCCGCCATAAAGCTGCCCGCGATGCTGTCGGGCGCGATGTCGCCCTCAAACAGGTTCCGCCCGTCCATGTAGAGCGAAAGGTTGATGTGCAGCCCGCTGCCGGCCTGGTCGGCCAGAGGTTTGGGCAGGAAGCTGGCATGGATGCCGCTGCGCATGGCCACGGCCCGCACGATCTGCTTGAACATCATCACGTTGTCGGCGGTCTTGAGTGGGCCTGCATAGTGGCAGTCAATCTCGTTCTGGCCGTTGCCGCTCTCGTGGTGGCTGTGCTGGGGGCTCATGCCCATCTGCTCCATGGTCAGGCAGATGTCGCGGCGCAGGTTCTCGCCTGCGTCCAGCGGGGCCACGTCGAAGTAGCCGCCGAAGTCGATGGGGACGCGGGTGGGGCGGCCATGGTCATCGTTCTCGAACAGATAGAACTCGCACTCGGCCCCCACGTTGCAGGTCAGCCCCAGCTTGCGGAAGCGGCGGCTCATCTGGCGCAGGAACCCCCGGCAGTTGCCGCCAAAGGGGTCGCCGTCCGGCCGTTCCACGTCGCAGAAGAACTGCATCACCCGGCCCTCGGTGGGGCGCCAGGGCAGGATGGTCACGGTGGAGAGGTCGGGCCGGAGCACCAGGTCGCTCTCTTCCACCTTCATGAACCCGGCAATGGAGCTGCCGTCGAAGCAGACGCCGTCCTCCAGCGCCTTGGGCAGATCCCCGGCCAGCACGGCGATGTTCTTCTGTGTGCCGAAGATGTCGCAGAAGGCGAACCGCACGAATTTGACGTTGTTGTCCTCCACAAAATCCAGGATATCCTGTTGGGTCGTATAGCTCATAAGGATGATCTCCTCTCAAGAAAAACGCCTAAAGGCCTGCCCTCGTAAAAGAGCAGGTCTTTAGGCTGGTGTAAGAAATAGGAAAAGGAGAATGGCGAATGAAGTTCGACAGCCTAAGATGCTTTATGAAATGCGCTGGTAGATCAGACGTAGTAGAGCATCTTGCTGTAGCTGGGCAGAGGCCAGTAGTCCTCGCCGCAGATGGTCTCGGCATCGTCGGCTGCGGCACGCAGAGCGTCCATTGCCGGGAGCACGTTGTCGTGGAAGGCCACAGCCTTCTCGCTCTCGCTGGTCAGAGCCTCGGCAGCGTCCACCACATCCTGCAGCACGTCGATGGCGTCGCTCATAGCGTCGGCATCGGCGCTCAGCTTGGTCAGGGTCTTGGTCTCGTTGCGGACACTGAGCGCCTCGCTGACGGCCAGCTTGGTGGCAGCGGTGTTGGCGACCTCGCTCATGTAGGAGTTGACGGCCGGCAACAGCTGTTTGCGGGCCATTTCGAGCATGGTCAGCGCCTCGATGTTGATGATCTTGGCGTAGTGCTCCATTTCGACTTCGTAACGGCTCTCCATCTCCACCTTGGTCAGGACGCCGAAGTCCTCCATCAGCTGGATGTTCTTCGGGTCAACGAGGGCGGGCAGAGCAGCCGGGGTGTTCTTCTTGTTGGGCAGGCCGCGGCGGGCAGCTTCTTCTTCCCACTCGGCGGTGTAGCCGTTGCCGTTGAAGATGACGCGGCGGTGGTCGCGGATGGTCCGCTTGACCAGAGCGATGGCGGCGGAGGTGAAGTCCTCAGCACCCTCCAGTTCGTCAGCGTAGCCCTTCAGCTCCTTGGCGACGGCGGTGTTCAGGATGGTGTTGCAGTCGCTCAGGTTCTCGGCAGAACCGGGCATACGGAACTCGAACTTGTTGCCGGTGAAGGCGAAGGGAGAAGTGCGGTTGCGGTCGGTGGTGTCCTTGCTGAACTTGGGCAGGACATCCACGCCCAGATCCATCTTCATCTTGGTGGGGCCGGCGTAGGGAGAATCGGATGCGATGGCGTCGATGACGGCTTCCAGCTCCTCGCCCACGAAGATGGAGATGATGGCCGGAGGTGCCTCGTTGGCGCCCAGACGGTGATCGTTGCCGGGGGTGGCGACGGAGGTGCGCAGCAGGTCTGCGTACTCATCGACAGCCTTGATGACAGCGGCCAGGAAGACCAGGAACTGCAGGTTCTCCATGGGGGTGTCGCCGGGGTCCAGCAGGTTCTCGTGGGTGGTGCTCATAGACCAGTTGTTGTGCTTGCCGCTGCCGTTCACGCCCTCAAAAGGCTTCTCGTGCTGCAGGCAGACCAGACCGTACTTGGGTGCGATCTTCTTCATCAGCTCCATGGTCAGCAGGTTGTGGTCGATGGCAACGTTGGTGGTGTCGAAGATGGGGGCCAGCTCATGCTGGCAAGGGGCCACTTCGTTGTGCTTGGTCTTGGCGGGGACGCCCAGCTTCCACAGCTCGACGTCCAGTTCCTTCATGAAAGCGGAGACTTCGGGGCGGATGACGCCGAAGTAATGCTCTTCGAGCTCCTGGCCCTTGGCAGAGGGAGCACCGAACAGGGTGCGGCCGGTCAGGATCAGGTCCTGACGTGCCTCGTAGTCTTCCTTCTTGACGAGGAAGTACTCCTGCTCCGGGCCGACCGTGGTGGACACATAGTCCACATCCTTGCCGAACAGCTTCAGGATACGGATGGCCTGATTGGACAGCGCGTTCATGGAACGCAGCAGAGGAGTCTTTTTATCCAGCGCCTCGCCGGTGTAGCTGACGAAGGCAGTGGGGATGCAGAGCACATCATCCTTGACGAAGGCATAGCTGGTGGGGTCCCATGCGGTGTAGCCGCGGGCCTCGCAGGTAGCGCGCAGGCCGCCGGAGGGGAAGGAGGAAGCATCGGGTTCGCCGCGCACCAGCTCCTTGCCGGAGAACTCCATGATGGCAGTGCCGTCGCCCACGGGGGAGACGAAGCCATCGTGCTTCTCGCTGGTGATGCCGGTCAGCGGCTGGAACCAGTGGGTGTAGTGGGTAGCGCCCAGCTCCATGGCCCAGCGCTTCATCACGCTGGCCACAACGTTGGCCACCTCGATGTCCAGCGGAGCACCCTTATGCAGGGTACGTTCCAGGCTCTTGTAAGTCGCGCTCGGCAGGCGCTCCTTCATCACATGTTCGTTGAAGACCTTGCTGCCGTAGATTTCCATAACATTTGCTGCCATAAATCCTACTCCTTACTTGATCTTGTTTCTTTCCACACATCGCAAAAACCCATCCACGCCGATGCGTTTTCACGCGAAAGCTTGCTTAAACAAAACGACGCTGCGAGTCAGGAGGTGACCCACAGCGCCGTTGCTGTCTATGGCATGATTATAGCTTACAGGGCAAAAAAAGGCAATAGACAAAACTGACGATTCTGCACAAACACGCTCTCGTTTTTTTGGAGATTTGCGCGCTTGGTATGACTTTTGCAAAGGGAAACCGGTTCCTGGAGGATAGCGTTCCTTGGTACAACCTCTCAGGCGCTTCGCGCCAGCTCCCCTGGTAGGGGAGCCACTGGCGGGTCGGTAGCGATTGTTCTGGACGAGCAAAGTTTTCTGGAATCGGAAACGGTCGGGCTCCGCTGTTGAGATTCACGGCTGCTTGCCCAGCGCCCTTTGGTGGTAGAGCGCAGTCCCGCAGCTGCTTCCAGTGAGAGCAGGGCCCGCCACTTTACGCCCAATTGGGCCCAAGCGGACAGCAGGGCTGGCCCGGTCTGCCAAGGGCTCCCCTATCAGGGGAGCTGGCATCGCGAAGCGATGACTGAGAGGTTAGATGACCTGGAACAGGAAAAACTTCAGGTAGTTCGTCTCCGGGACGCCCCAGAGGATGGGGTGGTCGGGGGCCTGCTGGCGGACTTCGATCTGCCGCAGCTGACGGTGGGCGTCTTTTGCCGCCGCTTTGAGCATCTTGATAAACAGCTCCTCGGTGGCAAAGTGCGAGCAGCTGGCCGTGGCCAGATAGCCGCCGCGGGGCAGCAGCTTCATGGCGCGGTAGTTGATCTCCTTGTAGCCGCGCATGGCATTCTCAACGGTGCGGCGCGCCTTGGTGAAGGCGGGCGGGTCGAGAATGATGAAGTCGTAGGGGTGGCCCTCCTTTTCCAGCCGGGGCAGCAGCGCGAAGGTGTCCTCGCAGAGAAAGTCCATGTTGTCGAGGTCGTTGCGTTCGGCGTTCCGCTGGGCCATGGCGATGGCATCGGCGCTGATGTCGGCAGCGGTGACGCGGGCGGCCCCGCCCCTGGCCGCGTTCAGCGCAAAGCTGCCGGTGTGGGTGAAGCAGTCCAGCACCGTGTGCCCGGCGGCGATGCGGGCCACGGCGCGGCGGTTGTATTTCTGGTCGAGGAAGAAGCCGGTCTTCTGGCCGTTCTCGAAATCAACGTGGTAAAAAACGCCGTTTTCGCAGATCTCGGTCTGGGTGGAAGCGGGGTGGGTCTCGCCGGGCAGCTCGAACCAGCCCTTGTTCTGCGCCAGCCCTTCCTTAGCGCGCAGAGCCTCATCGTTCCGCTCGTAGATGCCGTCGATGGTCTGGCCGTCGGCCCGCAGCACTTCTGCCAGAAGGGGGAAGAGGAGGGGCTTGAGTTTTTCCATGCCGACGCTGAGGGTCTGGGTGACGAGGATATTCTGGAACCGGTCCACCGTCAGGCCGGGGAACTGGTCGGCCTCGCCGAAGATGACCCGGCAGGCCGAGAGGTCGTCCGGTTCCAGAACGGTCTTGCGGTAGTTCCAGGCATACTCCACCCGGCGGCGCCAGAAGTCAGCGTCGAAGGTATCGTTGGCGTTGCGGGAGATGAGCCGCACCCGGATCTTGCTCTGGAGCGAGAGAAAGCCGGTGCCGAGGTAGGCCCCCTTGGGGCTTACCACATCGGCCAGCGTACCGTTCTCCGGCGTGGTCTCCGGTGCTTCGAGGATGTCGTTCTCGTATACCCACGGGTGGCCGCCCACCAGCAGACCCTCGGCGTGTTTGTTGACTTTGTAGATGGGATAGTTGCGGGTCGATTTCATAGAAACTCCTTGTGTTTGAGATACGACAGGCTGAGCGGGGCGGCTGTATTGCAGAGGTGCGCTCTCCGCCGCACGAGGAAAATGCTCCCGGCGATGCGGCCCGCTTTCAGCGCTGTATTTTTTGATTCAGATCCTCTTTATAATATCATAAAACCGTGTTAGAATAAATACAAAATCCAACAGAAATGAGGGCAAGGCAATGGAGATCGAACGCAAATGGATGGTGAACGGCTGGCCGGAGGGAGCGGGTTTCCCGGAGATGCCGCTGCAGGAGGAATTTGAGATGCGGCAGGGGTATATCAGCGTCCGTCCAACGGTCCGCATCCGGGAGGAGGCCCGGACGGGCGGCAGCACCGACTATATCCTCTGCTTCAAATCCGGCGGCGGGCTGGCGCGGGAGGAAATCGAACGCCCCATCGACAAAGCGTTGTTTGACGATTTAGAGACGAAGATCATCGGCAGGCCGCTCATCCCGAAACTTCGCCGCAGTTACCTGCTGCCGGACGGGCTGGTGCTGGAAGTGAACCATGTGGACGAAGGCCAGCCCACCGAGTTCTGGTACGCCGAGGTGGAGTACGATTCGGTCGAACAGGCGCGCGGGTGGGACCCGGCGTCCTGCGGTCTGGCGGACTACCTGAACGATGACGTCACCGACCAGCCCGGCCAGAGCATGGGCGAATACTGGGTGCAGACCCGCCTGTGAATGCAAAAAGAGAACCGCCGCGGCGGTTCTCTTTTTTGTTGCGCTTATTTCTTGTGGTACTTGCGGCCCTCTTCCTCGTAGGCGGGGTCGCAGGTCAGGTAGATGCCCAGCTTCTTCACGGTGTCGTCGTCCACGCTGGACAGGATGACCGTGGAGTGCATGTCGCAGCCCTTCAGCTTGGAGAGCTGGTGCAGGGCCATCGCAGCGGTGGGGTTGGTGGCAGCGGAACTTGACAGCGCGATGAGGATCTCATCGGTGTGCAGGCGGGGGTTCTTGCTGCCCAGATAATTGGTCTTGAGGGTCTGGATCGGCTCGATGGCGGCCGCAGAGACGAGATCCATTTCCTGGTCGATGCCGGCCAGCTTCTTCAGCGCATTGAGCAGCGCCGAGGCGGCTGCACCCAGCAGCGGGCCGGTCTTGCCGGTGATGACGGTGCCGTCCGACAGCTCGATGGCGGCGGCCGGTGCCCCGCCGGTCTTCTCCGAGACGGCGTGAGCGGCCTGCTCCACGGGGCGGCTGCCCAGCGTAAGGCCTGCCTGGTTCATCAGAAGTTCCAGCTTGTAGACCTCGCTCTGGACCTGTGCGCCGTTCTTGAGCGCACACAGAGACTTGAAGTACCGGCGGACGATCTCGTTGCAGGAGGCCTCGCAGCAGGCGGCATCGTCCACGATGCAGTTGCCTGCCATGTTCACGCCCATGTCGGTGGGGGAGTGGTAGGGGCTCTGGCCTGCGATCAGCTCGAACATCGCGTTGACCACCGGGAAGATCTCAATGTCGCGGTTGTAGTTGACGGCGGTCTTGCCGTAGGCTTCCAGATGGAACGGGTCGATCATGTTCACATCGTTCAGGTCGGCGGTGGCGGCCTCGTAGGCCAGGTTCACCGGGTGCTTGAGCGGGATGTTCCAGATGGGGAAGGTCTCGAACTTGGCATAACCGGCCTTGACGCCCCGCTTGTACTCGTGGTACAGCTGGGACAGGCAGGTGGCCATCTTGCCGCTGCCGGGGCCGGGGGCCGTGATGACCACCAGCGGGCGCTCGGTCTCGATGTACTCGTTGCGGCCATAGCCCTCGTCGCTCACGATGCGGGCCACGTCGTTGGGGTAGCCGGGGATCTTATAATGACGGAAGGTCCGGATGCCCAGACCGTTTAGCCGCTTTTCAAAGGCTTCCACTTCGGGTGCGGCCGTGTACATGGTCACGCAGACGCTGCCCACGAACAGCCCCCGCTCCTGGAAGGCGTCGATGAGGCGCAGCACGTCCAGGTCGTAGGTGATGCCGTAGTCGCCGCGCACCTTGCTGCTCACGATATCTTCGGCGCTGATGACGATGACGATCTCAGCCTGGTCCTTCAGCTGCAGCAGCATCTGCAGCTTGGAGTCCGGCTGGAAACCGGGCAGCACACGGGAGGCGTGGTAGTCATCGAACAGCTTGCCGCCGAATTCCAGATACAGCTTGTTGTCGAACTGTGCGATCCGCTCGCGGATGTGCTCGGACTGCATCTGCAGGTATTTGTCGTTGTCAAATCCTTTTTTCATTCGTTGCTCCTATTCCTCGAAGAAAACCCGCAGCGGCAGCCAACACCGTTCCGGCCGCCGGGGCGTTTTTAACACATGAAACCAGTATACCATATCAAGCCCGGCAGCGCAATGAAAAATCCCTGTCAAACCGTGTTTCGCTGCAAAAATTCCCGCACCGCCTGCCCGGAGGGAAGGGCAGCAGTGCGGGAGGTGCATCATTTCAGGGAGGAAGGGTGCTTACAGCGTCAACTGAAGGGCCTGCATGGAGGCGGTATCGGGGTCGAACAGGCCGCTCAGCGGGCCGTCCTTCTGGCTGGCGTGAATCTGCGCCACATTGCGGGAAACGGCGGCCACGGCGTTCTGCTGGACTTCGGTGCACTGGACCAGCGCGCAGCCGTCGAACTGGCAGTGCTTCGCAATCTCATCCGGCAGAAGGGCCGGGTCGAGCCGGACCATGGCGCAGTCCACACAGGCGATGCCCTCCGGGTACTGTGCCAGCAAATCGGGAGTCAGGGTCAGCTTGGGCAGGCCGCTGAACAGGTGGCCGGACAGGACCCGCAGCTCGTCGTATGCGAGGTCGGCGATGGCACAGAACGTCTCTTCGGCTTCCTGCGGCAGGGTCACGGTGCCGCTGGCGTGGAAGAATTCCAGCTTGCCCAAAGCCGCGATGCAGTCGGCGGAGATGGTCACGTCGCCCAGCACGTAGAGCTTAGTACCGTACCGGCGCAGGGCCGCAGCGGTCAGGTCGAGGTCGTCATCCACCACGGCGGTGCCGTCGGGCAGGATGACCAGCTCGGTATCCTCGGTGAAGAGCGGGGCCAGCGTCTCGGCCAGCGATTCGGCCAACACCGCCTTGGGCGCGGCGAATCGGCAGCCCTTTGCAGCCAGCGCGGCGGCATCCAGCTTCGGGTCCACGGCGACGAAGAGCCGCTCGTTCCAGTACAGCCGCTCCTGTGCCCGCAGCAGGAAGGCACGGTCCAGCTTGACGGAACGGCCGCTCAGCACCACGGCCTCGTCCGGGTAGATCACCAGCTTGCCGTTGACGGTGGCCGCCTCGGTGAACAGCGCCGCGAGCGAGGCCGGGCAGGTCGCTTTTCCGTTCACGACCAGCGCTTCGTACTGGCGCAGGGTCTCGGCGGCGTCGGGCAGGACGGTGACTTTGCCGTTGATGACGAGCACCTGCTTTGCCTCCGGCTTGGAGGCGGCGCTCAGGGTGGTCTTGCCGTTGGTCACGCTGGCGCGGATGTCCGCGTCGTCCGGCAGATTTTTGCACAGCAAGGTGTTCAGCTTGACATTATACTGGCTCAGCAGGGCCTGGGCGCGGGGGTTGGTCAGGGTGATGACCGCGTTCAGCGAAATGTCCTCGTAGGCAGAAAGCGTCTCTTCGGTCAGGCGGCGCAGGTCGAGCACGATGGCGTTGGCATTCAGTTTCTTTTTCATGGTTCAATCCTCCGTAAGGTTCGTTTTCAGCAGATGGCGTGTCTGGGAAAGGCGGCGGCGGACGGTTCCGGGCGGCAGCTCGAACAAGCGGCTCAGCTCGGCGGACGTATAGCCCTCGTCGTAGCGCAGGGTGAAGAGCAGGCGGTCCAGTTCGGAGAGTTGATCCAGCACGGTGCCCAGTTCCACCGAGCCGAGGGCAGACGCGGCCGTCTCATCGGCGGAGTCGTCACCGCCCGGCGGCAGCAGGGAGGTGAGCAGGGCTTCTTCCTTGGCCGCCCGGCGGACCTGGTCGCAGTAGAGGTTCCGCGCTGCGGCAAACAGCCAGGCCTTGCACTGGCGCTCGGTGAACGCATCGATTAAGGTGCGGTTCTGCAGCGCCCGCAGAAAGACTTCCTGGGTCAGGTCCTCGGCGCGGGCTTCGTCCCGGCAGAGCTTATAGCAGAAATGCTCCAGTCGGTCCCAGAAGGTCTCGTACAGCAGCTCCCACATGGGGCTTCCTCCTTTCTTGCATCGTTCTGCCTGTTAGACGAACGGCAGGGGAAAAGTGTTCGGAAAAAAGAAAAAGAGATTGCAGAACTCCCCCAGTCACCTGACGGTGACAGCCCCCTCGGAGAGGGGGCCTAAAGCCTCCCTCATTGAGGGAGGTGGCATCGCGCAAGCGATGACGGAAGGAGTTCCGCAATCTCTCAATTATTTAATTTCAATGCTTGGCTTCCAATTTTTCAATGTCCTCTTCCAGCTCCTCGATGTCTTCCTTGAGGAACATCAGGCAGAAGCTCACGGCCAGCAGCAGGCAGGAGAACCAGATCGCCTTTGCGCCGCAGAACCCCAGCGCCACGCTGCCCAGGCCTGCGCCCAGCGCGAACAGGAGGATGATGGCGAAATAGTGGAAGGCTTTGCTTCGGGCGGCGCGGTTGCCCGCCACGAGCCAGCTGCACAGCGAATCCATGCCGCTGCGCAGGTTGCCGATGCACATGGTGCTGGCAAAGGCGTAGCCGTTCACCTTGCGGAACGCCTGCACCTGCATCGCGCAGGCAAACGAGACCAGCGCGTTGGCCACCAGATTCCACTCCTGCGGGAAGAAGCCGACCACGAACAGCATCACGATCTCACACAGCACCACCAGCTGCCGCCAGTGGAGCCGCTGCATCTGCTGGAATTTCTGGCGCAGCAGTTCCGCCGTGAACACGCCCAGCGCAAAGAAGCACAGCGGCACCAGATAGTGCAGCACCGCACTCCAGTCGCCCTCGAACAGCTTCACGCTGCACAGCACGATGTTGCCGGTCTGTGCATTGGCAAACACCTTGCCGCGATACAAATAGGTATAAACGTCCTGCAGGCCGCCGGAGACCGACAGGAACATGGCGGTGCAGAACGCTTCGGACATCTGCCCGTTGCGGGACAGTTTTCGACTGATGGACACGGAATGGTTCCCCCTCTTCACAAGTTCCCATCTATGATAGCGCATTTTGGAGGATTTGTCAAAATTCTGGCGGCATTTTTGGCGGATTCGACCATGTAAAACGAACATGGCCACCATGTTTTGCAAAGGAACGCCGATTGTGCTACAATAAGACTGATTCTGGAACCAAAAGGAGAAATTCTCATGCCGAACATCGTCGAGATCACCGATTTCCATGCGCCGGAGCTGGACCCCTACGCCCGCCTGACGCAGAACCAGCTGCGCAGCCGGCTGGAACCCGAAAAAGGCATCTTCATCGCCGAGAGCCCCAAGGTGATCTCCCGTGCGCTGGACGCCGGGTATGAGCCGGTCTCGCTGCTGATGGAGCGCAGGCAGATCACCGGCCCGGCGGCGGAGATCCTGACCCGCTGCGGCGATGCCCCGGTCTACACGGCGGACCGGGAGCTGCTGGCCGGGCTCACCGGGTTTGAGCTGACGCGGGGCGTGCTCTGCGCCTTCCGCCGCCCGGCCCCCCGCAGCGCCGAGGAGCTGTGCAAAGAGGCCCGCCGCGTCGCGGTGCTGGAAGGCATCGTGGACTCCACCAACGTGGGTGCCATCTTCCGCAGTGCGGCAGCGCTGAACATGGACGCCGTCCTCATCAACCCTTCCTGCTGCGACCCGCTGTGCCGCCGCGCGGTGCGGGTGAGCATGGGCACGGTGTTTCAGGTGCCCTGGGCCCAGCTGGGCGAGACGCCCGCCGACTGGCCCAGACAGGGGCTGGCCCGCCTCCGCGCCATGGGCTTCAAAACGGCAGCCATGGCTCTGAGCGACCGCTCGGTCCCCATCGACGACGAAGCGCTGGCCGCAGAGCCGAAACTTGCCATCGTGCTGGGCACCGAGGGCGACGGTCTGGCCCATGCCACCATCGCCGCCTGCGATTACACGGTCAAGATCCCCATGTCCCACGGCGTCGATTCGCTCAATGTCGCCGCCGCCAGCGCCGTCGCATTCTGGCAGCTGGGCAGATAACATAGCAGTTTGCGCTTTTAATGCACAAGCAACATCTGCAAACTGCATATCGCAAAGATGCCGTTTTGATTGGCACTATTTTTTAAAATTGCGATAAAAAAGAAACGGCCGAAAGGCCGTTTCTTTTTTGCACTTAGCCGACATCCGAATGCGCGGCGCTGGCGGCGCGGATGACATCCAGCGCTTCGGATGCGATGGGGGAGGGCACGGCTGCCGGGCGGCTGAGGTAGGAGCCCTGCAGCAGGTCCACGCCCAGGTCGATGACCTTGCGCAGCTGGATCTCTTCCTCGATGCCCTCAGCGAGGATCTGCATACTGCGGGCGTGGGCGTAGGCCACGATATTCGAGACGATCTGCTGCTTGTCGAGATCCTTCTCGATGCCGCGGATGATGGAGAGGTCGATCTTGATGTACTGGGGCGACAGTTCCAGCAGATTGAGCTCGTTGCTGTAGCCGGTGCCGTAGTCATCCAGCGCGAAGGCACCGGAGAAGCCCGGAATGTTCCGCTTCCGCTCCAGACATGCGCGGTCCAGGTCTTCCTGTTCGGTGATCTCCACGACGAGCTGTTTGAGCAGGTCGGGGTAGCGACGGTGATATTCCTGGATGTCTTCATCGTTCAGGTGCACATTTTCCGCTCCAGACATGCGCGGTCCAGGTCTTCCTGTTCGGTGATCTCCACGACGAGCTGTTTGAGCAGGTCGGGGTAGCGACGGTGATATTCCTGGATGTCTTCATCGTTCAGGTGCACATTGGCGATGGAGTTGACGAAGAGCAGGGCGTCCTTCCGGATGAGGCCCCGGCTCTGCAGCTTCTCGAATGCCTCGCTGGAATGGAACATGGTGATCCGCTCGATGTCGTACAGGCGGTCCAGCTCGTGGGCCAGCGCCATCACCTGCGAAGGCGAGGTGATGGTGGGCGTGTTCACCCGCATCAGCGCCTCGTAGGCCACCACCCGTCCGGTCTGTGCGCTGAAGATGGGCTGGAAGTAGTAGTACACCTGCTCTTCCCGTAGCACTTGCAGGAACTCGCGCTGGGTCTGGGCGGCATACTCCTCGCGGTGGTAGACGCCGATGTCAAAATCGCCCACCTGCCCCTTGCGGGACTGCTTGACCTGATACATGGCGAAGTCGGCGTATTTTTTCAGGGTCTTCAGGTCTTTGCCGTCCTCCGGGTACCAGGCCACGCCGCCGGAGATGCTGATGTTCAGTGTTTTGCCGTTGGGCAGGGTGGAGCAGCTGGCCCGCAGGGCGGCGCTCAGCTTGTCCAGCTCGGCGCGGATGGCATCCTGTGTGTCGTACCCGTAGAACAGCAGCAGGAACTCGTCGCCGGACAGACGGGAGCAGACGGTGTTCTTTGGGGTGTTGGCGGCGAAGCACTGGCCGGTCTGATGGATGTACTGGTCGCCCCAGTCGTGGCCGTAGGTGTCGTTGATCTGCTTGAGATTGTCCAGATCCATCATCAGCAGAGCCGAGCAGTGCAGCTGGGCCGGGTGAGCAAAGAGGTCGGCGCAGACCCGGTTGAACGCCTGACGGTTGTACAGCCCGGTGAGGATATCGTAGTCGCGCTCCCGCTCGATGCGCTGCTGCTCCAGCGTGGGGATGGTCACGTCTTCGAGCAGGCCCACCTCCGAGGCAGTCTCGCCGCAGATGCGGGTCACACGGAGGATCACATACCGCACCCCGTCCTCTTTCTGGACCATGAAGATGGAGTTGCCTGCATCCGTGGTGCGGTAGAGGCTGGAATGCGCGATCCGGGAGAGGGCGTTGCGGAAGCTGCGGGGCGTGAGCGGCTCCGGGGTGGCCAGCCCCAGCATCTGGAAGAAGTTGTCGGTGGCAAAGACATTGTCGTTGCGCAGCTCGTAGCCGCCCAGCTCCACCGTGGCCATCTCCATGATCCGCAGAAAGCGGGTGGAGGAGGCCAGCACATCCTCCGAAAGGTGGGTGATGGCCGAGGCAAACTGGTCTACTTCCATGATGCCGGTAGTGGGCAGCTGCGGCATGGCCACGGCGTTTTCCTGCGCTTTGGCCACGGCAGCGGAGAGCTGATGGACGGGCTTGGACATCCGCTCACTGACCAGAAAACTCGCCAGAAAGCCTGCGATGAGGGTGAGCAGCACGGTGAGGAAGAGCAGCTGCTGCACCCGGTCAGAGAAGGCCGAGAGGTTGGCCGTGGGCACCATGCCCACCAGATACCAGTGATCCCCGGAGAAGGGGGCGTTCCGGTTGTAGAGATTCAGCGGCATCACGGAGGCTGTGTAGGTGACATGGTCCTGCACCAGACGGAAGCAGCCGATGCCGCGCCGGGATGCCGCAGCGGTGGTGCCGCTGGCAAACGCCGAACTGCCGCTGCACAGGACCGGTGCAAGATCCAGTGAGAGGGTGTCCAGGTTCAAAGGCGCATTGGAGCAGGCCAGCAGATAGAGGCCGGAGCCGTCGCCCTGCAGTTCGGCGCAGGGCAGCTTCTCGGTGAGGTAGCTGGTCAGAAGCTCCACGCCGATGACGCCGTAGACGGTGCCGTCCGGCAGGATGAGGGGCTGGCTGTAATAGATGGCCTGCCGGTCGTCACCTTTCAGAGCATAGGGGGTGATGGTCCAGTGGCCGTAATCAGCCGGGCTCAGCTGGGCACCATCGTCATAGGCCGCCTGGAACGGCGCATAGAGATAGCCTCTGGCGTTTGCCTGATAGGTGAGGGCGGGGGACCAGCTCTTGTCGGTGGCGATGCTCTGCTCCTGCACCAGCTGGGCCGGTGCCCGCTCGAACAGCAGGTCGGAATTGTTTTCGGAGGGCGAGGCGTCGGGGTCCAGATCCCGTAGATAGATGGAGGGCAGGCGCTTGCCAGCGGAGCGCTCGTTCAGGTCGTGGGTGTTCAGCACCAGAAAGATGCCGGTCACCGGTCTGCTGCGCAGAGCGGCGATGAGCTTGGGAGTGGCCGCTTCCAGCAGGGGGTAGGCGGTGATGCTGCTGCTGTCCAGCGTGGCAAGGTCGATGCTGCCGCTGTCCAGCAGCTCCTGCGTCAGGGCGTTGATCTCACTTTCCAGAGTGGAAAGCTCCCGCGCATCGTTCAGGGTGGTCTGGATGTATCGGCTGCGGTTCTTCACCTGCATGGCGAGGATGTCCTCCGCGTTCTGGTCCAGCTGGGGGCCGACCCGCATCACATAGATGGACGCGATGAGCAGTGCGACCTCCACCAGCAGCACACCGACCATCGCCTTGAAGATCGTGCCGAAAATGGAGCGCTCTGCGCGGGTCCCGGACGGTTTGTGCCGGGTGAAGTGTTTCATGGGCCGGTGCTCCTTTCAAAAAGGGTTGGGGGCGGCAGATGGTCAGCCGGCGTAGGCTTCCAGCGCGGCCTTCGTGGATTCGTACCACTGGTCAAAGTATTCGTCGGTCAAAAATTCGGATTCGGCTTCTTCGGGCGTCTGCCCGGCGGCGAGCCGCTCTTTCACGATGGCCCGGTCGGCCTCCGCCGCATCGGTCATGGCATTTTGCAGGGTGAAGCGGGCCGTGGAACCCTCCGGGAAGGCGTGGGTCGTGTACAGGGCGTCATGCTCTACGGCATCCAGCGAGAGGTCCAGCACCTGGGTGATGGTGTCGGTCAGCTCCAGTCCGCTGGCCTGAATGGCGTCCGGGCTTGCGGCGGCGTGGGTCACGGGCAGATAGCCGGAGTTCACGGAGAACGCGATGTTGTTTTCCGGCTGGGTGAACCACTTCAGAAATTCAACGCAGGCCCGGATCTGGGCGTCGGTGCCTTTGGTCACGATCATGCCGGCACCCTGCTGGGCGGCGACCGGGGCGCAGCCCACAAAGGATGGGCAGGGCAGGATAGCCGGTTCGATGGCGTGGCTCTCGGCGTCGTTGGTCATTACCTGGGCGGGGAAGAAGGGGCTGCTGGCCGACGAGCCGACGTAGGCCAGCAGATTGCCGGTCTTCACGTCGTCGCTGCGGAACTTGCCGCTGGCACCGAACCAGCCCTTGATGTAGGGCACATAGAAGTTATCCCACAGTTTGCGGATGACGTCTTTGTCAAAATGCAGGGTCATGACGCCGTTCTCGGCATCAAAGATGGTCAGGCCCATCTCCTGAGCACCGCACAGCAGGTAGTTGGCCAGCGCATCACGGCCGAAGAAGGCCTTGCCGTCGTTGGGGGTGCTGGTCATGGCATCCGTCCAGTCGTAGTATTGGCGGGCCACCTCCACGACGCCTTCCATGGTGGCCAGGTCGTCGTAGGTCACACCGGTGGCCGCAGCAAAGGGGGCCCAGTCGGTGGCGTTCAGGTAGAGCAGCTCGGTGGATTTTGCCACCGGGAACACCTTCAGTTCCCCGTTGTTCATCAGGTCGCCTTCGGCCAGAAAACCGTCTATATAGGCGGCCTTCTCCTTTGCGGTCAGATAGGGGGCCAGGTCTACGACCTCGCCCAGCAGGTCGAGGTCATAGGCCATGTCGGCATAGCCGGAGTAGAGGTTGGGCAGGGCCGCAGCGCCCACCTTGCCCTGCGCAGCGGCCAGAACGTTCGCTTCCAGGTCGGTCACGCTGCCCTGATTGAAGCTCTCGACCACGATGTTCTTCTCTTTGCCGACGGTGGCGTTGAACTGGTTCACCAAAGCGTTGAAGCTGCTCAGCAGGTCGCCGCTGTAATAGTTCCACACCGTGATGGTGGTGGGTGCCTTGGCACTGCCGCCGCAGCCCACACAGCCCAGCAGCAGCGCAGCGCTCAGCACCAGACTGACGAGCGGACGAAAACGAGATCGCATGATGTCTCCTTCCCCAAAACGAGCCGGTCTGAAAAATGGAGCCCCGGCTCCCCGTGGCTCCATCCGGAACTCAATCGAGGGCGTTGAGGGCCTCGATGGTCTTGTGATATTCCTTCTCTACAAGGGCATACTGCTCGGCGGCACCGTCAAAACTCCCCGCGCGGAGGATCTCCGTCAGGGCCACTGCAGAAGGCATGAGGTTGCTGAAGCCGAGGTTGAGGCAGACCCCTTTCAGGGTGTGCGCCGCAAGAAACGCATCCTTGACGTCCTGCCGGGCCATGGCATCGGTCAGCTGCTGAAAACTGGTGTCCTGCAAAAACATCCGGGCAAAGCGCCGGATCATATCGGGTTTATAAAAGCGCCGGAGCACGTCCTGATAATTCGCGCCCATGGCCGTGTAGCATTCTTCGATCGTCATGTGGGGGACCCCTTCCTGTCAAATGGCTTGTGATAGATAAAATTATTATAACACCTTTTGTTTCACAGGGCTACCATTTATGCCGAAAAAGTTCAGATTTTGGCAAAACGGCGGGGCAGCATTCTGTTTTGCAGAAAAGTTTTGGAAAATCCCTTCCATTTGGGCTGAATACCGTCTATAATAGGAAAGAAAAGCGCCTTTTCTGTTCCAACATTCGGAGAGGTGCGCAGAAAGGCGTAGGAAACGGCGAAGATGAAAACAATGCAGGAAGTTCAGACGCTCATCAGCGATCTGCAGCAGTTCTATACGGATGTGCGTCTGCTGGACGCAGCCGCCATCGAGCGGATCGAAGAGGGCGTGCGCTCAAACCCCAAGGCGGAAGACCTGTGCTATGCCTGCCGCCACAGGAGCCGCCGCTGCCACCACTGCGCGGTGAAGAGTGCGTTCGAGAACCATGACCAGCGCACCAAGCTGGAATATTTCTCGCCGGACATCGTGCAGGTGTCGGCCCAATATATGGAGGTGGACGGAGCTCCCTATGTGCTGGAACTGCTGCAGCGGATGCAAAGCGATACCATCGTCGAACCCGATGACACCGAGGCACTGTTCAGCGCGCTCTCCGGCTACAACACCAAGCTGTACCACGACCCTCTGACCGACATGTACAACCGCCGCTATTACGAGGAGATCGTCCGCGGCATGAAAGGCCCTATTGGCGTGGCGCTGATGGACCTGGACGACTTCAAGGTCTACAACGATACCTACGGCCACCACGCGGGCGATATGGCCCTGAAGACCGCCGCCACCATCGTGCGCGGCTGCATCCGCCAGACCGATGCGCTGGTGCGCTTCGGCGGCGACGAGTTTCTGCTCATCCTGCCTGGCATCCCGGAGGATTACTTCAAAATCAAACTGGAGGGGATCCGCGAAAAGATCCATGACGCCATCGTGCCCGGCTACAGCCACATGCGACTTTCGACCAGCATCGGCGGGCTGATCCAGATGCCAAGCGACAGCATGGACGCCGTGGTCCGGCAGGCCGACCGGCTGATGTATCAGGCCAAGGTCCGGAAGAACTGCGTCGTCGTCTCCGGCGAGGTGCTTCAGGAGGATGTGCCGGGCCGCCGGGAGGAAAAGCCGCAGATCCTCATCGTGGACGATTCCGCGATGAACCGCGCCATCCTGTCGGAGATCCTGTGCGGGGATTACCGCATCCTCGAAGCTGCGGACGGCGAGGAGTGCCTGAAAAAGATGCAGCAGTACATGGGCGATATCGCGCTGGTGCTGCTGGACCTTATGATGCCCAAGATGAATGGGTTTGAGGTGCTGGACTTCATGAACCGCAACCACGCCATCGAGGATCTGCCGGTCATCATGATCTCCGGCGAGGACAGCGAGGCTTCCGTCCGCCGCGCCTATGAGATGGGTGTTTCGGATTACGTGGCCCGCCCGTTCGACGCCCGCGTCGTCTACCGCCGGGTGTTCAACACCATCAAGCTCTATGCCAAGCAGCGGCGGCTGGTCAGCCTGCTGTCCGAACAGATCCGCGCGCGGGAGAGGAACACCTCCATGCTGGTGGGGGTGCTGAGCCAGCTGGTGGAGTTCCGCAACGGCGAGAGCGGGCTGCACGTTCAGCACATCCACCGCCTCACCGAGCGGGTGCTCGCAAAACTGCTCGAACGCCCCAACATCTACCACATCACCTCCGAGATGCAGGAGAACATCCCGCTGGCCTCGGCCCTGCACGACATCGGCAAGATCGCCATCGACGAAAAGATCCTGAACAAGCCCGGCCGGCTGACCCCGGAGGAGTTCGAGGTCATCAAGACCCATACCACCATCGGCGCGGATATGCTGAGCAAGCTGGACAACTTCTGCGTGGAGCCGCTGCTCCAGACGGCCTACAGCATTGCCCGCTGGCACCACGAGCGGTGGGACGGCCGCGGCTACCCGGACGGCCTGAAGGGAAACGAGATCCCCATCGAGGCGCAGGTGGTGGCGCTGGCCGACGTCTACGATGCCCTGACCAGTGACCGCTGCTACAAAAAAGCCTGCCCGCATGAACAGGCGGTGGAGATGATCCTGAACGGCGAATGCGGCGCGTTCAACCCCATGCTTCTGGAATGCTTTGTCGAGATCAAAGACGACCTCAAGCGGGAGCTGGAAGAAGAGCGCCGTAACAAAGCATGACAATAGCCAAAAAACTTCGCGTACAGATGCGGAGTTTTTTCTTTGCGAAAATACTTGACTTTGTCAAGTAAACATGCTATACTCAAGCCGTTGAGAACGAAAGGAGCGGATCATATGGAACCGGCTACGGTATCCTCCTGCATTCTGACACTGCACAGGAGATTTGCCGCCTACACCACCCAGCGGCTGCAGGAGCTGGGCCTGAGCTTCGGGATGATGTACTTTATCATCTATGTGGGCAAGCACCCCGGCTGCACCCCCTCGGAGCTGACGCAGAGACTGCATCTGGACTGGGGCCACTCCCAGCGCAGCCTCACCAAGCTGGCCGAGGATGGATTCCTCACCAAAGAAAAGAGCGGCCGCAGCTACCATCTGGAACTGACCGAAAAGGGCCGGACGGCCTTTGCGGTCTGCCACCGGGTGTTTTATGGCTGGGACGCCCGGAACCTGACCGGCCTGACCGCCGACGAGCAGCGCCAGCTGCTGGATCTGCTGCAAAAAGCAGCACAGAAAGGAAGCATGTGATCATGTACGAGACCATCCTGAGCCCTGTGAACTATGGGGGCCTGCAGCTGAAGAACCGCATCGTTTTTGCGCCCACCACCTTCGGCCTGCCGGACGAAGAATACCTTGCCGAGATCCGGCGGCTGGCCGAGGGCGGCTGCGCGATGCTCATCATCGGGGATGTGCCGGTGGGGAAGAGCATGTTCGAAAAATCCCTCTTCGATGCAAAAGGGTTCGCGTTTTATCAGCAGATCGTGGAGATCGCCCACAAGGCGGATTGCAAGGTCTGCGCCCAGCTGCACCAGAGCGACTCCAACATGCTGGCGATGCTCAAATACATCCCCGCCGTGCTGACCAAAAAGCTCACCCCGGACCAGCTGCGCGAAAAGCTGAACGCTGAAGTGGAGCCTTACATCACCAAAATGCCGAAGCGGAAGATCGAGGCCATCCTCGCAGGCTTCGGCAAGGCGGCGGTGCTGGCAAAACAGGCCGGGTTCGACATGGTGCAGGTGCACGGCGACCGGATGTGCGGCAGCTTCAGCTCGTCGATCTTCAATCACCGCACCGATGAATACGGCGGCAGCGCCGAGAACCGCGCCCGCTTTGCCGTGGAAGCGGTCAAGGCCGTCCATGCCGCCGTGCCGGAATTTCCCATTGACTACAAGCTGGCCGTCCGGCAGGAAGACCCCCACTACGGCAACGCAGGCGTTCTGGTGGAAGAACTGCCCGTCTTTGTGCCGCTGCTGGAACAGGCGGGCGTGACCAGCTTCCATGTCACGCTGGCCAACCACTCGGCACTGGAAAACACCATCCCGCCCGCCAGCCACCCTGCCTTCGGCCAGCCGGGCTGTTTCCTCAAGTTCTGCGATGCCGTGCGGCAGTACACCCGCCTGCCCCTCTGCGGCGTGGGCGGCCTGAACGACCCCGATTTCGTGGAGCAGCAGCTTGCCTCCGGGCGCATCCAGTGCGCCGCCATGAGCCGCCAGCTTCTGGCCGACCCGGAGTGGGTGAACAAACTGCAAAAGGGGCAGGCAAAAACGATCCACCGCTGCGTCCGCTGCAACAAAAAGTGCCTCGGCGGCCTGATGGCGCACCAGGGCACCCGCTGCATCTACGACGCACGGCGGGAAGAAAAATAAACACACACCGATGAAAAAGGAGAATCGTATGAGCTACGCGATCGTCTACAGCAGCCAGACCGGCAACACAAAGCAGCTGGCAGAGACCCTTCGGGAAACGCTGCCGCAGGAAGACTGCCGCTACTTCGGCACACCGGCAGAAGCCGCAGCAGAGGCCGACACCCTGTATGTGGGCTTCTGGACCGACCGGGGCCACGCCGATGCAGGCTGCAACGCCTTTTTGAAAACGCTGCGCGGCAAAAAGGTCTTTCTGTTCGGCACAGCAGGCTTCGGCGGCAGTGCGGAGTATTTTGCAAACATCCTGAGCGCCGTGCAGGCGGAACTGGACCCCAGCAATACCGTTGTGGGGACCTATATGTGCCAGGGCCGGATGCCCCAGTCGGTGCGGCAGCGGTACGAAGCAATGAAGCAGCAGCCGAACCCGGCCTCCAATCTGGACATGCTGATCGAAAACTTTGACCGTGCATTGGCCCATCCGGATGCCGGAGACCTCGAACGCCTGAAGCAGGCAGTGCAATAAAACGCAAAAACGGCTGGCCCTCCTGGAGTACGGAGGGCCAGCCGTTTTTCTGTGGATTCAATAAAACCGGAAGGGAGTTACTCGGTGCGGGTCTTCTTGAGCAGGCTCAGGATGACGGCACCCACGATGCTGCCAGCGGCCAGTGCCACCACATACATCAGAGCGTGGTCCACGACGGGGAAGACGAAGATGCCGCCATGGGGTGCGCGCAGGGCGCAGCCGAAGGTCATGGAGAGCGCACCGGCCAGCGCTGCGCCGATGACACAGCTGGGCAGGACGCGGAGCGGGTCGGCGGCGGCGTAGGGGATGGCACCCTCGGTGACGAAGCACAGGCCCATGACGTAGTTCACGATGCCGTTGCGGCGCTCGTCGGGGGTCCACTTTTTGGGGCAGAAGGTGGTGGAGAGGGCGATGGCGAGGGGAGGCACCATGCCGCCCACCATGACAGCGGCCATGACCTCATAGTTGCCGGAGGCCAGCGCGGCCGTGCCGAAGACGTAGGCTGCCTTGTTGCAGGGGCCGCCCATGTCCACGCTCATCATACCGGCCACGATGGCACCCAGCAGGACCTTGGAAGTGCCGCCCAAGGCGTTGAGCCAGTCGGTCATGGCGGTGTTGATCATGCCCATCACCGGGTTGATGCCGCACATCACAGCGCCCACGATGAGGATGCCGCCCAGCGGATAGATGAGCATGGGGCGGATGCCGTTCAGGCTGGCGGGGAGTTTTTCGGTGATCTTCTTCAGGAACTCGACCACATAACCGGCCACGAAACCGGCCAGCAGAGCCGCCAGGAAGCCGCCGGAGATGCCGGTGGTCTCACCGGAGGCAAGGCCCGCGAAGTTGGTGCCGTTCATGGCCAGAACGCCGCCTGCAAAGCCGACGGCCAGACCCGGACGGTCTGCGATGGACATGGCGATGAAACCGGCCAGGATGGGGAGCATGTAGCTGAAGGCGGCGCTGCCCACCGTCTTGAAGAAAGCCGCGATGGGGGTGTTCATGCCGAAGTTGGAGGGGTCGATGGTGTAATCGTCCAGCAGGAAGGCCAGCGCGATCATGATGCCGCCGCCCACGACGAAGGGCAGCATGTGGGAAACACCGTTCATCAGGTGCTTGTACACGGTGTGGGCCGCGCTGTCGGAGGCACCAGGCGCATCGCCCGCGGCCTTGTCCTTGCTGTGGTAGATGGGCACCTCGCCCCGCACGATCTTCAGGATCAGCTCTTCGGGCTTGTGGATGCCGTCGTCCACGCGGGTGAAGAGCACGGGCTTGCCGTCAAAGCGGGCAGTCTCCACGTTCTTGTCCGCCGCCACGATGATGCCGTCGCAGGCCGCGATCTCTTCGCGGGTCAGGATGTTCTTGGCACCGTCGGAACCGTTGGTCTCGACCTTCACGGGCAGCTCCAGTTTGGTGCCTGCCTTGGTCAGCGCCTCGGCGGCCATGTAGGTGTGGGCAATGCCGTTGGGGCAGGCCGTCACAGCCAGCACCCGGAAGCCGTCCTGCGGGATGGACTGGTCGGTGAAGCTCTCGCTGCCGAACTGTGCTTCCTCCTGCTTGTCGATGGCGTCCAAAAATGCCTGCGGCGTTTTGGCAGTGCGCAGCTGCTCCACGAACTCCTCATTCATCAGCATCTGCATCATCCGGGCCAGCATATCCACATGCAGGCTGCCGTTCTGCGGGGCCGCGATGGCGAAGAGCAGGTCGGTCTTGCCGTCGTCGTCGGGGTTGTACTGCACCGGGCTGCTCAGCCGCAGTGCGGCCAGACTGGGCCGGGTGACGACGTCGCTCTTGGCATGGGGCACCGTGATGCCGTTGTCTACGTAGGTGGAGCCTTCTTCTTCGCGGGCATAGAGCGCCTTTTTATAGGCCTCTTTGTCCAGAATGTTGTTGTGGGTGGACTGCAGCTCCACGACCTTGTCGATGATCTCATCCTGATTGGATGCTGCAACATCCAGCGCAATGGCATTCAGGGAGAAAAGCGAGGTGATACGCATAGAGGGATTCTCCTTTCCTTCGTTCAAAGCGTCACAGCTCAGAGCGCTGCGAGCAGTGCGTCGATCTCCGATTTTTTGGCCAGCCCTAGGCTGAACGCCGTGGCGCTGCCGCAGGCGGTGCCCAGACGGAGGGCGTCGTCATAGCGGCCGGTCTGTAAATATCCGGCCACGAAGCCGGCTACCATGCTGTCGCCTGCACCCACGCTGTTGACGACCCTGCCCTTGGGGCAGCCGATGCGGTGCACGGCACCGGTCTCGTCCACCAGCAAAGCACCATCGCCCGCCATGCTCACCAGAACGTTCCGGGCACCCTGCGTTTGCAGGGCGCGGGCGGCGGCGGTGATCTCCTCGTCGCCGGTCAGGACTCTGCCCACCAGCTCGCCCAGCTCGTGGTTGTTCGGCTTGATGAGGAAGGGGTAGTAGGGCAGAACGTTTGCCAGCAGGGCGCGGGTGGCGTCTACGACACAGCGTACACCCTTGCCGTCCAGCCGGGCCAGCAGCCGCTCGTAGGTGTCCTGCGGCATACTGGACGGGATGCTGCCTGCGAGGATGAGCACATCGCTTTCGGTCAGCGCATCGAGCTTTTCTTCCAGCGCGTGCAGGGCCGAAGCCGGGATGGCGGGGCCTGCGCCGTTCAGCTCGGTCTCTTCTCCGGCTTTGATCTTCACGTTGATGCGGGTCATGCCGTGGTCCAGATGAATGAAGTCGGTGCGCAGGCCCTGCGCGGCCAGACCGCGTTCCAGCCAGGCACCGGTCTCACCGGCCACGAAGCCCAAAGCTACGCTCTCACAGCCCAGCTCGTGCAGCACACCGGACACATTGATGCCCTTGCCGCCCAGCACACAGTCCTCCCCGGCGGCGCGGTTCACCTCGCCGACTTCCAGAGCTTTGTCCAGGCGGACGACATAGTCGATGGCAGGATTGAACGTAACGGTATAGATCATGATTCCGTCTCCTTTATCAAAGTGAATTGCCGGTATTTGGGGTTGGGGCAGCGGTTGGTCAGGATGGCACCGCTGTGCAGGTCGGTGATGACGGCGGGATAGACTTTGGCGAACTTCGAGTTATCCACGAGGAACCAGGCCTCCCGCGCCCGGTGGACGGCAGCCGCCTTCACAGCGGCTTCCTCCGGGTCCGGGGTGGTGAACCCGGCCTCCAGCGCCACGCCGTTGGCCCCCATGAACGCTTTGGTGAAGTTGTACTGCTGGATGGCGCTGAGCGCCGCCGCCCCGATGATGGCTTCGGTCTGGGGCCGCAGCATCCCGCCGGGCAGGAACACCCGGCAGCCCTTCTGGGCCAGCAGCCGGGCGTGGGCCACGCCGTTGGTCACATAGCAGGCATGCAGGGCCGGGCCGGTCAGCGCCCGCGCCACCGCCAGTGTGGTGGAACCGGCATCCAGAAAGATGAAATCCTCTGGCTCGATCAGGGCCGCAGCGGCCCGCGCGATGCTGTGTTTCTGATCCACAGCCAGCTCTTCTTTGGCGGCCATGGTGGGTTCGTCGGTGCGGAAAGGGCTGTCCGGCAGGGTGGCACCGCCGTGCACCTTGTTCAGTCGGCCCATCTTGTCCAGCTCGTTCAGGTCGCGCCGGATGGTGGATTCGCTTGCGCTCAGGGCCTCGCACAACTCCTGTACCGTGGCCGTCCGCTGGCGGGCCAGCAGATCCAGGATGAGGGCAAAGCGTTCTTCTGCCAACATGGAAATCTTCACTCCTTTTGGTGGATTGTGATTTTATTTGGAGCTTTCTGCGGTTCTCTGCCCCTATTATAGCAAAAAATACGTCAAAATCAATCACGAAACGCCAAAAAGAATCAACAAAAATAAACGGCAAAATTTGAGCATCTCGCACAAGAAGTGGGATACATGAAACGATTTTGCAGAAAAATGGAGCCGATTTTCACGCAAAACAGCTGCTTTGGAAGCTTTTTTGTGACGGATTTTGACGGAATTGTGGTTCCTAGATTTGAAGGAAAAAGAATCTTGGGCAGTTGAGTTGCGTGTGGTATAATAAAGGGGTTCTATATCTACATCTGCGCAAAAAGAGGAGCGATACGATGAAGCCCAAGATCATCTTTTTTGACATTGACGGCACTCTGGTGCCCCTGAAAGAGAGCATCCGCCCCAGAACGGTGGAAGCTCTGCAAAAACTGCGGCAGAACGGCATCCGGATCTGCATCGCCACAGGCCGTGCCCCCATGGAGGTGCCGAAGTTCGAAGGGGTGACCTTTGATGCGCTCCTGACCTACAACGGCTCGTACTGTTTTACGCAGGAGCGCGATATTTTCAAGAACCTCATCCCGAAGGGGGACATTGCGACCCTTCGCCGGAACGCGGCTGCACTGGGGCGGCCCCTTGCACTGGCCACGGACAGGCGTCTGGTGGCCAACGGCACCGAACCAGACCTCGAAGAATACTTTGCCATCGGCGGGGTGAAGCTGGTCGTGGCCGACGACTTTGACGAGGTGGCGCAGGGCGAAGTGTTTCAGGTGCTGATGGGCGGCCGGGAGGAAGAGTATCCCGCCATCCTGAAGGACGTCACCCACGCCAAGATCACCGCCTGGTGGGACCGCGCAGTGGACATCATTCCGGCCAATGGCGGCAAGGGCATCGCGGTGGAAAAGGTGCTGGAGTTTTACGGCATCGACAAGGCCGACAGCATGGCATTTGGCGACGGCAACAACGACATTGAGATGTTCGGGGCCGTCGGCACCGGTGTCGCCATGGCCAACGCCTCCGACCGGCTGAAAGCCGTTGCCGCAGATACCTGCCGTGACGTAAAAGAAGACGGCGTCTACTGGTACTGTCTGGAACACAACTTGTTCTGAATGAAAAAACAGAGGTGCTGCATCGCAGCACCTCTGTTTTTATAGAACTGGAGAACCGGATCACTTATTCTGAATGTACTCGTCGATGGCCTTGGCGGCAGCTTTGCCGGCGCCCATGGCCTTGATGACGGTGGCGGCACCGGTCACGGCATCGCCGCCGGCATACACGCCCTCACGGCTGGTCTTGCCCTCGTCGCCTTCGGTGACGATGCAGCCGTGCTTGTTGGTCTCCAGACCGGGGGTGGTGGAGCGGATGAGCGGGTTGGGGCTGGTACCCAAGCTCATGATGACGGTGTCCACGTCCATCGTGAACTCGCTGCCCTTCTTCTCGATGGGGCGGCGGCGGCCGGACGCATCGGGCTCGCCCAGCTCCATCTCCACGCAGGTGATGGCCTTGACGAAGCCCTCGTCGTCGGAGAGGATCTCCACGGGGTTGCACAGGGTCTTGAAGATGATGCCCTCTTCCTCGGCGTGTTCGACCTCCTCCTTCCGGGCAGGCAACTCAGCCATGCCGCGGCGGTAGACGATGTAGACGGTCTCGGCACCCAGGCGCAGGGCGCTGCGGGCGGCGTCCATGGCGACGTTGCCGCCGCCGACGACGGCGACCTTCTTGCCGGTGCGGATGGGGGTCTTGCTGGTGGGCAGGTAAGCCTTCATCAGGTTGGAGCGGGTCAGGAACTCGTTGGCGGAGTACACGCCCTTCAGGCTCTCGCCGGGGATGCCCATGAAGCGGGGCAGACCGGCACCGGAACCCACGAAGACGGCCTCATAGCCGTACTCGCCCATCAGCTCGTCGATGGTCAGGACCTTGCCGATGACCATGTTGCACTCGAAGTCCACGCCCATCTTCTTCAGGCCGTCGATCTCCTGCTGGACGATGGCCTTGGGCAGACGGAACTCAGGGATGCCGTACATCAGCACACCGCCTGCCACATGCAGGGCCTCGTACACAGTGACCTTGTAGCCCAGCTTTGCCAGGTCGCCTGCGGCGGTCAGACCGGCAGGGCCTGCGCCGATGATGGCGACCTTGTGGCCGTTGGATTCGGGCACGATGGGAGCGGTGTGGACGTTCTCACGGTGCCAGTCGGCCACGAAGCGCTCCAGGCGGCCGATGCCCACCGGCTCGTTCTTGATGCCGCGGGTGCACTTGCCCTCGCACTGGCTCTCCTGCGGGCAGACACGGCCGCAGACGGCGGGCAGGGAAGAGGAGCGGTTGATGACCTGATACGCGGCCTCAAAGTCGCCCTCGGCCACATGGCCGATGAATTCCGGAATGTCGATGCCGACCGGGCAGCCGGTCTGGCAGGGCTTGTTCTTGCAGTGTACACAGCGCTTTGCCTCGTTCACAGCCATCTCGGCGGTGTAGCCCAGCGCAACTTCCTCAAAGTTCTTGTTGCGGACGTTGGGGTCCTGGGTGGGCATGGGGCACTTTTTCGGGTCCATATTGAAAGCCATCTTACTTTGCCTCCTCAGTCTTGAACAGATTGCAGGCCTTTTCGCGGGCCTTGGCCTCAAAGGGGCGGTACATGGTGCCGCGGGCCATGGCCTCGTCGAAATCCACCAGGTCGCCGTCAAAGTCGGGGCCGTCCACGCAGGCAAACTTGGTTTCGCCGCCCACGGTCAGGCGGCAGCCGCCGCACATGCCGGTGCCGTCGATCATGATGGGGTTCATGGAAACGATGCTCTTCAGGCCGTGCTTCTGGCAGGTCTTGACCACGAACTTCATCATGATGAGCGGGCCGATGGTGATGACCAGGTCGTACTGGTTCCCGGCGGCCACCAGCTCGTCCAGCGCAGCGGTCACGACGCCCTTGGTGCCGTAGCTGCCGTCGTCGGTCATGATGCGCAGTTCATCGCTGCAGGCCCGGAACTCGTCTTCGAGGATGAGCAGGTCCTTGCTGCGGAAGCCAACGACGCTGTGGACCACACAGCCCTGCTCGTGCAGCTCGCGGGCAATGGGCAGAGCGATGGCGCAGCCGACGCCGCCGCCCACGACACAGACCTTCTTCAGGCCTTCGGTCTCGGTGGCGCGGCCCAGCGGGCCGACGAAGTCGTGGACGCTGTCGCCTGCGTTCAGGCTGTTCAACTCCATGGTGGTACCGCCGACGATCTGGAAGATGATGTCCACAGTGCCCTTCTCGCGGTCGTAACCGGCTACGGTCAGGGGGATGCGCTCGCTGTCCTCGAACGGGCGCACAATGATGAACTGGCCCGGCTTTGCCTTTTTGGCAATGAGCGGGGCTTCAATGACCATCTTCGTCACGGTGGGGTTCAGCGCGACTTTTTCTGTGATCTTGTACATTGCGTTAGCTCCTTTTTCTGGCAGAATCTCGGCATGAAAATACGCCTGCCCACCCGCACGGCGGTGCAGACGCAGAAACATGCAGCATTTAACAACTCTATTATAAACTCTTTTATAAGGGAATGCAATTGAATTTTGCTTGTGTCTGCCCCGGCACAGGTGAAGAACGGGCAAAGCCCCGGCCCCCGCGCAGCCATCGTGAAAAAACTTTTCGCGCTGATGGGCTGTTTTTGCAAAAATTGAGCTTTTTTGAAAATTTATGGTTGACAAAGCCCCCGCCGTGCGGTATAATAACCAACGTCGCCGGGAACGAAACCCCGGCACGACACATGAAATGTGCGGCCGTAGCTCATCTGGTAGAGCGCCACCTTGCCAAGGTGGAGGTAGC
>ERZ1106983.355-NODE-355-length-59783-cov-3.483057_pt1 | contig 59783 bp, 58 predicted proteins | sample MGYA00403693_ERZ1106983 | MGnify/ENA primary metagenome ERZ1106983 (study PRJEB35170, sample SAMEA104062420) | human gut metagenome | biome: human gut; feature: human-associated habitat; material: faeces | place: Denmark | collected 2012-07-13 ...
TTTGTTCAGGAGTCATTATTTTTCGGTCTTGTTATCTTCTTCGCGGATTGTCCGCAAATTGCAGGCGATTTGATTCAACGTGGCGCTGAAAATCTCGATATGTTCCGGCGCGATGTTTTGCGATACGCGCGCCTGATAGGTCTCAATCACCTGAGTGAGCCTTTTTAATATGGCTTTTCCCTCAGGCGTCAGCGTCAGAAGCCGGATGCGCTTGTCATAAGGCGATACGGCGCGCAGCAGGTAACCCTGCTTTTCCAGCTGTGTCAGGGTGCGCATCAGCGGCGGCAGTTCAATACCCTGCACCTCCGCCAGCTCACTCATGGAGACGTTATCCCCGAGCTGATGCAGCTGCATCATCACCGTCCAGCTCGACTGGGTTAACCCGGTATCGAGAATGGCATCGTCAATGACGGCACGCCACTGGCGCACGATCATCGCCATCCGCATACCCATCGGCCTGCGGCAGAACAGTTCTTCTTCACTCATGGGGGAACCTCTCATCACACGCGGTCAAGATAATAGTTATCAGGGTAAGTATCAAGAAACGAGAGGTAAAAGCGCAGGAATTGCGAAAGGCGTTACGGGAGGCGATTTACACGTAGGCCCGGTAAGCGCAGCGCCACCGGGCTTTTTTTAGCTGCTAAAAAGTCTCTGAACGGCACTTTTCCCCGAAGCCGTCATCACCACCTCCCTGTACCTCGCCACGCGCTGGATCCACCCTTTGCTTTCCAGATAAATCAACAGCGCCGCGCCCGCCTCACCGCCAAGATGAAACCGCCGCTCGCTCCAGTCCAGGCAGGCGCAGCAGGCCTTGCGACGGGGATTGGAATTTAACGCAATACCGAGCGCCAGGAACTGCTCGCGGCCATGTAGCGTGAGCGCTGAACCGTCTGCCTCAAGCCAGCCTTCCGCCTGCATGAATTCATAGATCTGCACCGCCACCGCGCCCGCAAGATGGTCGTAGCAGGTTCGCGCTTCGCGCAGGGCTTTCGGCGCGGTGGTTTCCGGCGGCGTGATGCGGCTCCAGGAGAGCCCCATCATCTGCTCGACCAGCGCCGCCACGTCGTGCCCCGCCAGGCGGTAGTAGCGATGCCGCCCCTGAGACAGGCAGGTAATGAGCTTTCCCTCCACCAGCCGCGCGAGATGCCCGCTGGCTGTCGACGGCGCAACGTCTGCCGCCGCGCTAAGCTCTGTAGCGGTCCATGCCCGCCCGTCCATGAGCGCACAGAGCATCTTCACGCGCGACGGATCGGCCATTGCCGCCGCCACCGCCGCAACGGCCTGCTCCAGCGCCGCGCTGTTCTCAGGAGGTAGGCTCGTTTTTAACATGTGTCGCCCAGGGTTCGGTGATCTCTGCGTCCAGCTTATCATTATCCGTCGGCAGAATGAGGTGAACGTCATACATCCGCGTGCCCTCCGGCTTCGGAACTGTACTCCCGCACCAGCTGTGCCACCCGAATACGGTAGAAAGAAAAAATCGACTCTCGCCCTTCGGCCTGCGCGGCCTGATGGAAAACGTTCTGCTTCCAGCGGCGGACGGCCTCTTCGTCGCGCCACCAGGAAAGGGAGAGGATTTTGCCGTCGGTCGTCAGGCTCTGGAACCGCTCAATATCAACAAAGCCGTCGATGTCCGCCAGTAGCGGCTTAAGTTCGGCGGCGAGCTGCAGGTAGCGGGCCTGATGCGCGGGCTCGGCTTTGGCTTCGAAAATGACTGCGATCATGGGTGTCTCTCCGTTGTGAGGGTGAGGAGAGAATGCAGGAGGAAAAAGCACAATGCTTCGGTAAGGAGCGAAGTGTTGTGCCGGATGGCGCTGCGCTTATCCGGCCTACGGACTCATGTAGGCCCGGTAAGCGTAGCGCCACCGGGCAGGGTTTAACCCAGAACCGACCTCGGCTCCATAAACGCCCGAATCCCCCACTCGCCCATCTCGCGCCCCACGCCGGAGTGCTTAAACCCGCCGAACGGTGCTTTCGGCTCATGGGCAAGCGTGTTCACCAGCACGCGACCGGAAACAATCTGCTGCGCCACGCGTCGCGCGCGGTCCGCATCGCCGCCCAGCACCATCGCGCTCAGTCCGTATTCTGTGTCATTGGCAATGGCGATCGCCTCAGCCTCGTCACGATAGGGGATCACGCACAGCACCGGGCCAAAAATCTCGTCGCGGGCAATGGTCATCTGGTTATTCACGTCGACAAACAGCGTCGGGCGCACAAACCAGCCGTCTCGCGTCCCGTCCGGTCGCCCTTCGCCGCCCGCCAGCAGGCGCGCCCCTTCTTCGATCCCTTTGCGGATATAGCCCTGCACCCGCAGCCACTGCTTCTCGCTGACCATCGGGCCGATCTCTGTCACGCTATCGCGCGGGTCGCCGGATTTCACCGCCGCCACGGCCTGCGCCAGCGCGGTTTCGATCTCCGCCTTGCGCGCCTGCGGTACCAGAATACGCGTCCCGGCCACGCACGCCTGCCCGCTGTTCATAAACCCGGCCTGCATCGCCAGCGGGATTGCCTGAGTCAGATCCACATCATCCAGCAGGATCGTCGGCGATTTACCGCCTAACTCCAGGGTCACGCGCTTAAAGCTCTCCGCCGCGTTGCGCAGGATCGCTTTGCCGGTATTCGTGGAGCCGGTAAACGAGATTTTTGCCACGTCCGGATGGCGGCTGATGGTTTCGCCCACAGTCTCGCCGCGCCCGGTGACGATGTTAAATACGCCCGGCGGCAGCGCGGCATCGCGCAGCGCTTCGGTGACAATCCGGGTTTGCAGGGCGCTCATTTCGCTCGGCTTGATGACTGCCGTACAGCCCGCCGCCAGCGCGGCCGCCAGCTTGCCGCAGATAAACCCCGCGTCGCTGTTCCACGGCGTAATCAGCCCGGCTACCCCAAGCGGCGTCATCTGCACCGTTGCCGCGCCTGCGGGGGTGACGAATGCAAACGCCTCCAGCGCCTCAATGGCCTGAGCAATCACCTCCGCCGGATAGCTGGCCATCCACGCCGAGCGCGAGGCGGGCGCGCCGTACTCTTCAACGATCGCGTCGAGCAGATCGTCGTGGCGGGCAGCCACGGCGGCGTGCATACGTTTTAGCGCTGCGATGCGTTCCTGCTTTGTGGTCTGCGACCACGCCGGAAACGCCGCTTTTGCCGCCGCAATGGCGCGTTCGCCGTCAACCTCATCTGCCAGACGAACCTGGCCGATGACCTGCGCCGTCGCCGGGTTGTACAAATCAAACCACTCGGTGCCGTGCGGGGTAACAAATTCGCCGTTAATAAAGATCTGTTCGATGGTGTGCATATAAACCTCCTCAGGCTGTGTGAGCACAGTCTGGCACGGCTTCTCCGTTGCGATAATCCACGCTATGCTGCAAGGGTTGTTTCGATTTTCAGGATAATCTATGCATCGTTCAGGTCTGACAGAGCTGGAAGTGGTGATGGCCGTCGTGCGGCGCGGCAGCTTTCGCGCCGCGGCGCAGGAGCTGGGCATGTCCGCCACGGCGGTAAGCAACGCCATCGCCGGGCTGGAGAGCCGCCTTGATACCCGCCTTTTCAACCGCACCACCCGCAGCGTGGCGCTCACCGACGCCGGACAGCGCTACGTGGCGCGTATCGGCCCTGCCCTGCAGGAGATCCGTCTCGCCGGCGAGGAGATCCACAGTGACGCCGGGGAATTTACTGGCACGCTGCGCCTGAACGTGCCGAACCATATCGGCACCCTGTTTCTGGACCAGCTCCTGATCGACTTTATGATCCGCTACCCGAAGATGCGCGTAGAGACCGCCAGCGAAGCGCGAATGATCGACATCGTCGCGGAAGGCTATGACGCGGGGATCCGCCTGGAGGAGTCCGTGCCGCAGGACATGATCGCCGTGCCGCTGACCGGGGAGATCCGCCAGCTGGTGACCGCCACGCCGGACTATTTTGCACGCCACGGCATTCCGCAGACGCCGGACGATCTGCTTTCACATCAGGGGATCGGCATGCGTATGGCCCACGGCGGGATCTACCGCTGGGAGCTGGCGCGTCGGGGTGAAACGTATGCCCTTGCCGTGCCGCCGCGCTTTGCGACGTCCGATCTTTTTGCCTCGATCCGCGCCGTGAAAGCGGGATTAGGGGTGGGATTTTTGCCGGAACTCTATATCCGGGAAGAGCTTGAGCGTGGAGAACTGGTGAGCGTCTTAAACGACTGGGCGCAGCCCTTTGCCGGACTGCGCCTGTATTACCCCGGCCATCGCCACGTTCCGCCAGGGCTAGGGGCGCTGGTGGCGATGATCCGCGAGCGCGGGATTATTCCAGGTTAGCCTTATTCAGCCCGTAAGCCGCATCCAGCGAGCCGGGTGCCATGCGGGAGGTGATCCCCAGACGGTTCCAGGCGTTGATCGCCACGATGGCGAAGTTCAGCTCTGAAATCTCAACGTCCGAGAAGTGCTCCGCCACGCTGCGGTACAGCGCGTCGCTAACCCCGTGAACGCCAATCTGGGTCAGCGCTTCGGTGAAGGCCAGCGCGGCTTTCTCGCGGGCGCTGAACAGCGGAGACTCGCGCCAGGCCGCCAGATGGTACAGGCGCAGCTCGCGCTCGCCGGCGATTTTGGCCTCTTTCGAGTGCATATCCAGACAGAAGGTACAGCCGTTTAGCTGCGACACGCGAATGTCGATCAGGTGCTTCAGCGCCGGGTCGATGGAGGTTTTTGCCACTTCCATGCTCAGGGCGGACAGGGCGTTGGCGAGGGCAGGTGTAGCTTTATGGTGGTTGACGCGAGTGCTCATGGTCTTTCCTCTTTTTGTGCGGCATATGTCATGCGATGAGGCAAATCTACGCCCTTCATGACATAGTAAAAAGATACAAAAATAGTGAAACTAGGTAGGACATGAAGCCGGGCTATCACGAGATTTATTCCCGCTATCGCGACAATATCACGCGCGGCGTGCTGAAGCCGGGCGATAAGGTGCCCGCCATCCGCGTGCTGGCGGAAGAGCTGAAGGTGGCGCGTAAAACCGTCGAAACGGCCTATGCCATTCTGACGGGGGAAGGGTATCTGGTGAGCCAGGGCGCGCGCGGCACGCGGGTGAACCCGGATTTACTGTTGCCGGATAAGACTGCCCCTGCGGAACAGCCCACCGGCACACTTCCGGCATCGCTCATCAGCCAGCGCGAGCGGGCGGGGTTTCTGCGCCCCGGCATCCCCGCCCTCGACAGCTTCCCGTATAAAAAATGGCTGCTGCTGGCAGGCCAGGCGACGCGCGCCATGCGTCAGGAGGAGATGCTCAACCCGCCCGTCCTGGGCTGGTATCCGCTGCGCCAGGCCATCGCCAGCTATCTGAACATCTCGCGCGGGCTCTCCTGCACCGCCGAACAGGTGCTGATCACCAGCGGCTACAGCGGCAGCCTGCGGCTGATCCTCGACACGCTTGCCAGCCGCAGCGACAAGGTGGTGTTTGAAGATCCAGGCTACTTTATGGGCCAGCAGCTGCTCAAGCGGATCGTGCCGCGCCTGCACACGGTGCCGGTCGATCGTTCAGGTATCGACACGGACTACCTGCTCCGTCACCATCGCGACGCCCGTTTTGCCATTGTCACCCCGTCGCACCAGAGCCCGCTGGCGGTCACCCTCTCCCTGCCGCGCAAGCAGCAGCTGCTCGACTGGGCCAGCCAGAACGAGGCGTGGATCATTGAAGACGATTACGACGGGGAGTTTCACTACACCCGCAAGGTGCTGCCGTCGCTGAAAAGCCTCGACCAGCACGACCGGGTGATTTTTATGGGCACCTTCAGTAAAACCATCATGCCGTCGCTGCGCATGGGCTACGTGGTGATGCCCGCCAGCACCGTCGGGGCCTTTACCGACTGCGCGGACATTACCACCTGCGGCCAGCCGGTGCTGACGCAAAAGATCCTCACCGCATTTCTCAACGAAGGGCATTTCTTCCGTCATCTGAAGAAGATGCGCGCCCTGTATCAGACCCGCCGCGACTGGATGATTGCCGCCCTGCGCGAGGTGTATGGCGATCTGTTTTTCACCGAGCAAAACGACGGCGGGATGCATATCGTGGCGTTCCTGACCAGAGGAAGCGGTGACCGGGAGATCGCCCGCTGCTGGCAGGAACAGCAACTGCAGGTCAATGCGCTTTCGGAGTGGTATCGCGGGTCGGGCAAACGCTACGGGCTGGTGATGGGCTATAACAACGTGCGGTCGTATCAGGAGGCGGTGGATTTGCTGGAAAGGCCGAAGCGGCAGACGCTTGCGCTGTTGAGCTGAAATCGCCGGGTGGCGGCTGCGCCTTACCCGGCCTACTCGATCCCGTAGGCCCGGTAAGCGTAGCGCCACCGGGCGATAAATGCCTCACACATCATACCGCGACAACCCAACGTCCTTGAGCTGCTCGTCGCTCATCTGGCTCAGAATGCGGCGGGTACGGTTGATGCGATACCAGTTGCAGATCGTTTTGCCGATCCAGACAAACACGACGAACGGACGTTTTGAACGGTTCTCATAGAATTCCATGATGCTCTCCTCACTGTACCAGTGGGGTTATCATCCTGGAAATCGGCCTGTGCAATACAGACTCAAAAACACCTTTTGTTTAACATACAGATCCGCTAAAACAGTATCTGCATGCCATTTTTTACGGCAATCTGTACTGGTTTTACTAACTGTATGGTGAAAACAAAGGATACAGCATGACGCGCTATCAACATCTGGCCAACCTTCTGGCAGAACGCATTGAACAAGGGCTGTATCGCAGCGGCGAACGTCTGCCGTCGGTGCGCACGCTGAGCCATGAGCACGGCGTGAGTATCAGCACCATACAGCAGGCCTATCAAATCCTCGAAAACCTCCAGCTGATCACCCCCCAGCCGCGCTCCGGCTATTTTGTTTCGCAGCGTAAAGCCCAGCCGCCGGTTCCGGCCATGACGCGCCCGGTGCAGCGCCCCGTGGACGTCACCCAGTGGGATGAGGTGATGATGCTGCTGGACGCCCGCGCCGACAAAGAGATGATCTCCTTTGGCGGCGGCTCGCCGGATATTAACCAGCCGAGCCTGAAGCCCCTGTGGCGGGAGATGAGCCGCATCGCGCAGCATAACCCTGCCGAGATGCTGAGCTATGACGTGCTCGACGGCCGCCTGGAGCTGCGCGAGCAGATCGCCCGCCTGATGCTGGACGGCGGCTCCACCGTCGCGGCGAACGAAATTGTCATCACCAACGGCTGCCACGGCGCGCTGTCGATCGCCCTGCTCTCGGTGTGCAAGCCGGGGGATATCGTGGCGGTAGAATCGCCGTCGTTTCACGGCACCATGCAGATGCTGCGCGGGTTTGACATCAAGGCGATTGAAATTCCCACCGATCCCGAGACCGGGATCAGCATCGAGGCGTTAGAGCTGGCGCTGGAGCAGTGGCCGATCAAAGCGGTGATCCTGGTGCCCAACTGCAACAACCCGCTCGGGTTTATCATGCCGGAAGCGCGGAAAAAGCAGGTCTTAGCCCTCGCCCAGCGGCACGATATCGTGATTGTTGAGGATGACATTTACGGCGAGCTGGCGGCGGAGTACCCGCGCCCGCGCACCATTCATTCGATGGATATCGACGGCCGCGTGATCCTCTGCAGCTCGTTTACCAAAACCGTGGCGCCGGGCCTGCGCGTCGGCTGGATTGTGCCGGGGCGCTATTACGACCGGGTGATGCACATGAAATACGCCGCGGGCGGGTTTAACGTGCCGGGCACGCAGATGGCGGTAGCGGCGTTTATTCGCGACGGGCATTACCATCGCCACGTGCGCCGTATGCGCCAGATTTATCAGCAGAATATGGAAACCTACACCTGCTGGGTGCGGCAGTATTTTCCGGCCGAGATTTGCGTCACGCGCCCGCAGGGAAGCTTCCTGCTGTGGATTGAGCTGCCGGAAAAGGTCGACATGGTGTGCGTCAGCAAGCAGCTGTGTCGGCTAAAGATTCAGGCCGCGGCCGGGTCGCTTTTTTCCGCCTCCGGGAAGTACCGCAACTGCCTGCGGATCAACGTGGCGCTGCCGCCGACGGACAAAAATCGCGAGGCGTTGAAGAAGATGGGTGAAGCGATTGTGATTGCGATGGAGGAGTAGCGCAGCCTGATGCCCTCACCCCAGTCCTCTCCAACGGTTCAGTAAGCCCCTACAGCGGGCTGGTTTAGATGCCATTACTCAACCAGCCGCTGAGTTACAGAGCGCTGCCCTGCTCCTGATGTGACGGCGCGTGCGTCAGGAACTGCACCTCAACGCGGCGATTACGCTCATCGCTGGGTGAAATCCCTTTTAGCGGCTGAGAGTCGCCAAAACCGGCCACAATCACACGATGCGATTGCTGATCGTTGAGGTTCGCAATTAACAATTTACGTGCTTCACGGGCTCTGGCAGCCGAGAGCGTGTAGTTATCGTCATACACGGTACAGAACCTGGTGTAATCGACCACAGGGTTATTCACGCTGATGTTATCCGTGTGCCCCTCAACAAAAACCTGAGTGTTCGTCGAACCGCTCATGAACGCCTGAATCCGTGGTGCCAGACGAGCAAGTGCATCTCTTGCCTGATCGGTGATACAGGCACTACCGCGGGCGAAGATTTTATCGCGCAGCGTAATTTTTCCGCTGGCTATATCAAACCCCACCAGCGCAGCATCCCCCTGATCCGCCATCTCCTGCTGCATGCTGTGCATCATGGCATTCAGTTTCTGTTGAGCGGCTGCCTGGCCGCTGTTTTTCTCCTGCTCGCGTTTTACGTCAGCCACTTTGTTTTGCAGTACCGATAACACCAGCATCAGCATCACCACGGCCATGACCCCTGCCATTAGATCGGAAATAGAAATCCACTCATTCGGTTTATCTTTCATCGGCAATATCAGACCTCAACACGTTCGGCGACAAGCTGTTGAGCCGGGAGCAACTTATCGATGCGGGTGCACAATGCAGACACCTGAGTGGTGATCTGCTTAACGGTTTCCGGCAGTGTACCCAGCAGATCGAAGGCCTCGTTAAAGCGCGTGATGTAGTGTTCCATCTTACGGTTGCCTTCGGAAACGGCGGCCAGACCGAGAGCGATCTCCTTCGTGACGCGCTGAATATAGTTTGTCATAGAGGTGACTTGTTCATTCAGCGTCATGCTGGTTTCGGAGAATTCATTCATCGCCTGACGTTGAATTTTCGCCGCGGCTTCGGTTCTCTCTTTCACCGTGGTCATGGTTAAGTCGATCTGCGAAGACATGTTGTTAACCGACTCGCTGATCTGCGAAGTGGCGGATTCCAGCTGGTTGGCCATCTGCGTCATGTTGCCGCGGAAAGACGCATCCATGCTTGCGATAGCACCGTTTAAGGAGGTTTCTATCTGGCCCATTGTCGTACTGAGCTGATGAGTAGACTCCGCCAGCTTATCGCTCATCTGCTGCACGTTGCGAGTGAAGTCGGCATTCATCTCATTAACTACCTGCGTCAGCTCTTGCTTAATGCCGGTCATGACCTCACTAAGTTCGGCACCCAGCGCGGTAACCACTTTTTCCAGGCTCATCGCCGAGCCAGAGACTTGCTGCGAAGCATCACTCATAGTAGTCGCCGCCTGCTGCAGTGCCACCAGGTTCTCTTCACTTTTACGGGTGTAAGTTTCCAGCAGATTGCGCGACTGATTATTAATATCTGCGATCTCTTTTAACGCCGCCAGATGGTATTGATGGCGCTGTGCTTCCTGCTCTTCACTGCGTTTTGCCTGCTGACTGAACTCCTCGCGCAACGCGACAGTTTGCAGCGCCATCGCCTCCACCAGACGCTCGGTAGCCGCGTTACGTCCAGCTTCACTCTGCTGCTGCCGGGAAGCGTTTTCCTCCGCCCGCTGGGCATATTCTTCGGTCAGGGAGTGCTGCAGTTTAGCCATACACCAGTTGAGACGGCGCTCTTCATAGCCGTTTTTCGACTCCCAGATTTTGAGGGCGATAAAGGCAATAATCCCCCAGGTTGAGGTTTTGAATTTCGTGCCCAGCCCCTGCATCATCTCCATCAGGTCGCGCATGGAGGAGTCCATTGCACCAATGCTGTTTCCCGCGTTATGCAAAATGCCGGAAGCTTTATCGAGCGCCAGCCCCAGCCCAAGAAAGGTTCCCAACAGACCAAGGATCAACAGCATACCCGGCATAATGGCGGCTATTTTCTCAGCTTTGGTCGCCAGTGATTGGCTCAGCTCAGCGGCCGATCCCATTTCTGCACTCACCCCCGGCTGAGCAGCCTGTAACCCACTTTTCTCCCAGGCCTGCTGCCAGCGCGCTTCCTGTGCATTGCGCCTGACGGAGAGCCAGGTGTAGATTACTGCCAACAGCATGGCGCCGAAAAAGCCCATCTGCAGCGCATCAAAGCCAGGGATCAAAAAGTGGCCAATTTCAGTCAGCAGTTTCATGCAGCCACCTCGACGAGCAGACCCGCTTCAGTACGTTTCTGGCAATCGGCAGCAAAGATGTTGGCGAAATCGGTAATTAAGCTCTGTTCCTGCCGGGAAAGAGAAGACCAGGCGCGATCGTTTTGCGAGCAGTCGATCAGCAGTGCACCCACAGTCGCCCCCTGATCGAGCAGATACGCTTTGCCTTCCGCAATCAGATGCTGTTCTTCTTTTTCCAGCATCTGCAGAAAGCCTTCCGCCGCGTTGACGTAGCTTTGGCGCGCCAGTAGATCGTCGCCTAATTGTTCCAGATCGGCCGTATCACGCGGCAAGGTGATTTTAAGATCGTTCAGCACGCCCACTTCAGCCGGTTCAAGCTCTTCGTATTTTTGCGCGCGCACCAAACGGTTATGCAGCAAACGATCTTTCGAAAGCGCGCTGTTTTTCTTCTCCCACTCTTCTTCCAGCAGCTGACGGCTTTTCTCCCATGCAATAATCATCTCTTCGAAGACAAACGGGATAATCGGCTTGCCGAATAGTCTCTGAGTGAGGCTATCCAGACGCAGAGTATCGGCATCGCTAAACTCTGCCTCCTGCTGGATCAGCGCATTCGCGGCATAAACCATAAAGTGCATATCCGCATCGACATCACTGATGGACTTCACGGCCTGCATACGGGTTTCATAGAAGGCGAGCAGCTTTTGCACTGCACGCAGGCGCAGGAAATACTCGAAGTCCTGCAGCGTATCTCGCTTCACGGCGATATCCACTTCTGCTTTTGCGATAAGATAGCTGTTCACCAGTGCGAAAGCCGACACAGCCTCTTTCTCCTCACCACTCAATTCACCTTCCGCTTCAGCCATAGCCTGAGCATGATGGCGAGCCTCTTCAAGCTCCTGCTCTTCCATTTGTTTCTGGTGGGCGTTTTTACACCAGTTAATGACCCACTCCAGAGCTTTCTGCAGCTTTTTTACCAGCGGCTGTTTATCAAGTTTTTCCAGCCATGCAAGCGCGCGATCCAGCCCCGCCAGCGCGCTCTTTACCCATGGCAATGTGATAAAACCGCCTAGCATCTGAAGTATTTTGCGTCCCGTGCTGATATGCGGCTTAATGCGTTGCCACATCTGGTTGACTTTACCAACAAAACCTTCCGCTTTTTCTGCCATGAAACCGATCGCTTTTCCGGCAATTTCTTTTGCTTTGTTGACGACGGATGAAGCGACATCACGTACGTACGAGACTGCAGAGCAAATACGACTCCATAAACCCATGATTCAACCCTTAGCTCAAACCGAGCATTTTTTTTGCTGTGTTAATGTGTGGTGGAACGAAAGATGCCGCGTTCGATATCGCGCCGTAAGCATCACGAATTTGCGTAAGTGCACTTTCAAGATGCTTAAGCGTTAGTTTTTGTTCTGATTCCAGTACGGCTTTAGGTAGCGCCAGGCGCATGGCATTGCGAATATCTCGGCCAGAAAGCCCTTCGGAGAGAGACACGGCGCTTTCCAGCATCGTTTCCCGCGCATCGGCAAGCGGAATAGCGCGCACGAGCAATTTTTCCCAGATGCGAAAACGCTCCTGGCTGCCGGGTAACGTAAAACCAACATGGTGAGAGATACGGCTGAGGAATGCGCTGTCGTAGTTTTTGACGAAGTTGGTAGCAAAGATGACGATACCGGTATGCTTTTCCAGCTCAATCAGTAAGGTGGAACGCATCGCGTTTACTTCATTATCAATGCCCTGAGTAACAGATGAGAGACGTTTACCCAAAAGGGTGTCTGCTTCATCAAAGAACAACACGGCCTCTTCCCCCATGGCCTGACGGAAAAGAGCAGCGATATTTTTCGCGGTTTCCCCCATAAATTTGCTTTCGAGATCGGCAATACTGACAACCATAATCTTGCGCTTAAGCGAACCCGCCAGCGCCTCTGCCGTCAGGGTTTTGCCGGTTCCTGGTGGACCAAAAAAATTCAGCACGATCCCGTTCCCCATAGGGTCGACCGCTGCGAATCCCCACTCCACGTAAATTTTATGGAAGTGGTCAATTTTGGCTCTGGCTTCATCAAGCTGGGCAATGACCTGCGTCGTCAGCGCCACATCGTTTTCTAGCGTAAAACGGGGAATAACCGCTGATGCAAACGCCTTATTTTCTTCACCGGCTGCTTTCTCCAGGCCCTGCGTAAATTGCGGTCGAATTCGTCCCAAAGACATGTATTACCTCATTATGGGCTGTGGGAAATTTGAATTAAGTTGCTGGGGCAATATTGGTTAACGGCAGGAGCATCGAAAACTCCAATGATATTTCCTACCGTTTCGAGCGGACCTACCAATATTGGTCAGTGAAAAGAAAATAGAGGATGGTACTGACAAAATGTGTCAGAAAAAAATATGGTTCAAGAAATATGAAGAATACCTGGAAAAGGTTCCAGGCATCATCATGATTACGCTTTAAGAGGAAGGGGGGCGATGGAAACCAGCTCCTGGAGCAGTAGCGCGTTATCTTCCGATTTAAATAACAGACGCAAATCTTCCTGCTTACGGGTAAAGGCAAGTGACTGTGGCTCAACGCGACCGCTGATGCTCTCCTTAACTTTGCTATTACACCACTGGCGGTAATGTTCCAGCGTGGCAGCATAGCGGCGTGAGTTTTCGCGCATCAGGTGCTCTGCCAGCCTGAATTTCCCGTAGCGATCGCAAAGTTGACTCTCGATATAGACCGCTTTTGGCACCAGATCGAGCATGAGAGTAATGAAATCCAGAACCTGTTCTAAATGCCTGTCGCTGAGTTTATCGGCAAAGGAGAGCAAGTTATCAATAAACGAGAGAACCTCGTTGCGTTCATTGCCCATTCGGACAATGAGGTGTGCCGCAACGTCATGCGTCTCATCCACCAGCGTGCGATCCAGCAACATAACGCGAGCAGACTCCACGACGCCAAAGTAGCGAGACAGTTTATCCATGTAGAAAATAACATTCTGCGCGTGCACATCCTCGGAGATCAGATCCATGCTCTGCTGCAGTTGATCAATTTTTTTCGACAAATACATGGTTTGCACCACCATTGCCCCCACGATGATCCCCGTGGAGACGCCGACTGCAGCCAGCTGAACGGTCTGTGCCATTTGTGTAAGTTGTTTGATGTCGCCAATGGAGGCCGTTTCCAGCACCACCTCTTTTAGCGGAAGGTGTTGAGCGATCCCGCTTTTACCGGACATGGCGTGCCAGTACGCGACGCCATCACGAATAATGACGTGCCCGGTTTCCAGCGCGCTTTTAACCTCTTTGTACACATTCACCCAGTCGATAGTAAGCAACGTTTCCTTCATCAAAAGAAATCTCCACCTTTGTTTAGCATTTGCTGGCGCATGGCAGCAATTTGCACCACGGCAGGCAGCGTAACGCGAAACGCCGGGCCGCTGATGGCCGGGATAGTCAGTAATGCCGTAATGGCCATGCCGATCGGACCGGCAAAAATCCCAATCGCGCGTACCAGTCCCGCATTGGCGGCCAGCGCCAGTCCCCTGCCCAGCACCGCTTTCGCAACGGCATTCGCCACGATCATCGCCACCTGATAGGACATAAATCCGCCCATACGGATTGCGGTGATGATTGCCGTCAGTGCTGCACCACTAGCAAGATTACCGTCAATTTTGAGTTCGCGGCGGATGTTGCGGCGATCTTCCTCATTCATTTTATCCCAGGAGTCAGTGAACAATTTTGCGAGAAGGGCCTGCTCAATATCGACAGTATCCGCAGAGAAATCGGCTTTAACGGAGAGTTTCTTGCATACGTCCGTCAGGATTTCTTTATAAAGCACGCCGTTACCACGGAAGAGGTTAACAAAGGTATCGCCACCGAAATGTTGTAGCTCCGCCCCGATGAGTTGCCAGACCTGCTTATAGTTTTTACCTGCATCCTGAAATGCTTTCTCACCCGTTAAGGACTCAGTGTAACGCGTCGACCCGTCTTTATCCGTGGTGAGATAGTTAACCAATATTTCCAGCATCTCGTTGTCCGAGTAGCGAAGTAGCTCCAGGTCTTGATCTGTTCTGTATTTTCCCATTATCTCTTACCAGCCGAAGGCTATTTTCAGTTTTAATTGCGTAATTTTTAAGGGTGCCTGATAGGTGTTAACGGCATTTGCAGAAAAAACTGCAATGAAAACCCTTCTCTTTTTAGGTAGTACAAGAATAACTGCAGGTAATGACAGAACATGTTAGCGGAAAGCAGAAAAAAACGGCCTTAACCCGAAAGCTAAGGCCGTATTGACGGTAAACGTCACTACTCGTCGAAGTACCAGTACCCCTGGTTAATCAGCCCGGTGAGCTCTTCAACAAACGCCGGGTTGTTCAGCGCATCGCCCAGCTCGGCCTGGCCGAGTTCGGTGTAGCGGCACAGCGCATCCGCCGCTTTCGCGTCTACCGTCTCTAGCTGTTCGCTGTTGATGAAGAAGCTGCCGTTGACGTTCAGCACGCGCAGGCCGCTCAGGCGAGACAGCGTTTCGCCGCCCTGCAGCGCGTCCAGCACCTCTTCCGGCGCGTACGGCGGCTCGGCGGCGGCGATATCCAGCTCGTGGCGCGGCGTGGAGACAAAGCTGCCGAACCATTTTGTGAAATCTTCAGGCTTGCCGATCATGTCGATCATCATCTGACGAATGCGATCGAGCTCGTACTGCTCCACGCGGCCAGGGTGCTCGCGACAGGTCAGATCCGGATCGCTGTAGTGCTCGCCGCCCAGATCGTTTTCCAGCGCGTAATCGGCGAAGCTGCTGATCAGATCGCGACCGTTCGGCCCGCGGAATCCGACGGAGTAGTTGAGCGCCGTTTCATGGGTAAAGCCGTCGTGCGGGAATCCAGGCGGGATGTAGAGGATATCGCCCGGGGCCAGATCTTCGTCGATGATCGGCTCAAACGGATCGACATGCAGCAGCGCCGGATGCGGGCAGAACTGACGCATCGGCAGCTTGTCGCCCACGCGCCAGCGGCGGCTGCCCATCCCCTGAATGATAAACACGTCGTACTGATCGATATGCGGACCCACGCCGCCGCCGGGGACGGAGAAGGAGATCATCAGGTCATCCAGACGCCAGTCCGGCAGGACGCGGAACGGACGCACCAGCTCCGCCGCCGGCATATGCCAGTGGTTTACCGCCTGCGCCAGCAGCGACCAGCCCGTTTCGCCCAGATCGTCAAAGTGCTCAAACGGACCATTGCTGGCCTGCCACTTGCCGTTGAAATGGCTCACCAGGCGGCTATCGACTTCCGGCTCCATCGCCAGGCCTGCCAGCTCGTCCGGGGTAATCGGGTCGACAAAATTCGGGAAGGCATTTTTCAGCACAACGGGTTTTTTTTGCCAGTATTTCTCGAGAAATTCCGGCCAGTTCAGGTTCAGTTGATACACCATGGGTAGCACCAGTGAGAGGGGAAACAGGCGCGATTATAGGCAAGAAGGCAGAGGGGGAACTTGTCATGGGTCAAACTAGGGCGTGTAGGTCGGGTAAGGCGAAGCCGCCACCCGACACGTACACGGCGATAAAATCTTAATCCAGCTTCAGCTCGTCATAATGAGTAATCAGTTTACCCACGATGCCGTAGTCCAGCGCTTCTGCCGGAGACATCCAGAAGTTGCGGTCGGTATCTTTTTTCACTTTTTCCAGCGGCTGGCCGGTGGCGTCAGCGATCAGCTTGTTCACGCGATCCAGCATGCGGATGATCTCGCGCGCTTCGATCTCAATATCCGTCGCCTGACCGCGCACGCCGCCCAGCGGCTGGTGGATCATAAAGCGGGTATTTGGCAGCGAGTAGCGGTGCTCTTTTTTCGCCGCCAGGAAGATGGTGATCCCGGCGCTGGCCACCCAGCCGGTGCCGATGACGTGAACTTCCGGGCGGATGAATTTGATGAAGTCGTGGATGGTATCGCCCGCTTCCACGTGGCCGCCCTGGCTGTTGATGTACAGCTTGATCGGATCGTTGCTCACGCTTTGCAGCAGGATCATCTGGGTAATGACCTTCTGCGCCAGCTCCTGGTTAATTTCACCGGAGATCACAATCGAACGGGACTCCAGCAGTTTTTGCTGCAGAGCGCCCGCGCCGTTTGACCCTTCCGCTTTATCCTTGTCGCTTTCTTTCAGTGTGTAGTGCATTGTCTTTTCCTCAGCTTGTCGCGCTCAAAACCAGAGTGTAGCCTGTTTTACCGGTGAAAGTCCTCACCGACAAATAACGAGGGAGCTTATGCATATTGCCCATGTTGCACTCTGGACCCGCAGCCTGAACGCCCAGGTTCAGTTCTGGGAAACGGTTTTTAATGGCCGCAGTAACGAACGCTACGTCAGTAAAAACCGTCCCGGCTTCGAATCACACTTTATTACGCTCGATAACGGACCGACCATCGAGCTGATGACGCTGCCGGAACTGCCCGACGCCCCGTCGCATCCGGAGTTTATCGGCTGGGCGCATATCGCCATCAACGTCGGCAGCAAAGCACAGGTCGACAGCATGGCCGAGCGGGCGCAGGCCACCGGCACGCTGCTCAGTGCCCCGCGCATGACCGGAGACGGCTTCTATGAAGCGGTGATTGCAGACCCGGACGGCAACCGCATCGAGCTTGTCGGTGCATAAAAACGGCGTTTCGTTCCTTCACCGCCTCCGCCCCGGCTCGCTATACTTCATACGGTTATCATATTGTGAAATGATAATGATAGTTAATGTGTTAAGATGAAAGTCAGCATAAACAGTCCCTTACGTAACCGTCGGGACTGTTTGCATCCTCGACATGTCAATCAGCACCGGGGCGGTGAATGGAACACATTGTGTATGTGGTAGATGATGATGACGCAGTCAGACAGTCCGTGATCGGGCTGCTGGACTCGGCTGATCTGAACGCCGTCGGCTTTTCATCGGCAGAAGCGTTTCTTCAACACCGCTTTGAGGATCTGCCGTCGTGCGTGGTCCTCGATATGCAAATGCCCGCCATCTCGGGCTTTGAGGTGGCTGACGCCCTCAAGGACTGCGGGCGCGAGATCCCGATTATTTTCCTCACCGGCCACGGCACCATCCCGATGTCGGTTCGGGCCATTAAGGGCGGCGCGTACGAATTTCTCACCAAGCCCGTCGAATCCACCGCGCTTATCGACGCCATCGAGTCCGCGCTTCAGCTGGCGGAACACAACGCCGCGCGCAATAAAGAGCACTACGCACTGAAGCAGCGCCATCTGTCCCTCACCCCCCGCGAACACGAGGTTCTGACGCTGGCGATAAGCGGCATGCTGAACAAGCAGATTGCCGCCGAGCTGGGCGTCAGCGAAATCACGGTGAAGGTGCACCGTCGCCGCGTGATGGAGAAAATGCAGGTGCGCTCCGTGGCGGAGCTGGTCAGGGCCGTTGAGCGCCTGACCAATAGCCTGCCCGCGGAGTAACCTTTACCCTTCCTGTGCCGCCTGCGGCAGCGCAAACGCAAACACCGTGCCGTACGGCTCCCGGCGGCGCGCGCTCAGCTTCCCGCAGTGGCGCTCGATGATGCTGGCGCTGATGGTCAGCCCCATCCCCATCCCCTGCGCCTTGGTGGAGTAGAACGAGTCAAAAATCTGCTCCAGCCGCTCGGGCTCTATGCCGCTCCCGGTATCGGCGATCTCGACGATCACTTTCCCGTCCGCGTTGGCGGTGCTGAGGGTAATGGTGCTGGCGCGATCCTTGACCTCGGCCATCGCCTCTACCGCATTCATCACCAGATTGAGCAGCACCTGCTGGATCTGCACGCTATCGCCAGTGATAAAGCTGTCCTGCGCCTTTAACAGATAATCAACGCTAATGTGTCGCTGCTCCAGCTCGCTGCGCGAAAGCGTGATGATATGGTGGATCAGGTAGTGCATGTCGATACGCGAGAAGGTGGGATCCTGCTTGCGCGTGAGGGACTGGATGCTGCGAATGATCTCCCCCGCCCGCGCGCCTTCCGCGGCGATCTCCTCCAGCCCTTCGCGCACTTTATCCAGCCGGGCGGGCTCGCGGTTGAGCCAGCGCAGGCTCGCCCCGGCGTTCGAGACGATCGACATCAGCGGCTGGTTGATCTCGTGGGCGATGGAGGAGGTCAGCTGTCCGACGGTGGTGGCCCGGGAGACCCGCGCCAGATCCGCCTGCGCGACCCGCATGGCATCCTCCGCGGCGCGCTGGCTGGTGATGTCGGTGATGATGCCGTAATACTCGTTCACCTCGCTGCCCACGCCCACCGGATCGCCAATCCCGAGGAGGTAGCGCGTTGAGCCGTCGGTACGCTTAACCCGAAACTCCGCGCGCATGGAGAGCCCGTCGCGCACGCTCTGCGTGACGATGGCGCTGATGCGGGCGTAATCGTCCTCATGAACGAAGGTCAAAAACTCCGCCATGGAGATCATCTTTTGCCGCTCGGGCAGGCCGAGAATGCGGGCGTACTCTTCCGAGACAAACATCAGATCCTGCTCCAGCTCCCAGCGCCAGCTGCCGGTGTGGCTGATCTGCTCGCCGAGCATCAGCGAGGTCTGGCTGGATCGCAGCTCTTTCTCCACTCGTCGGCGCTGGATGTTCTCCGCCAGCAGCTCGGCGTACAGCCGCGCCGTCTCCAGGGATACCGCGGCCTGCGCGCCCAGCAGGCTCACCACGCGCGAGTGCTCGGCGGTGAAGACCTCGGGCATCAGGCGGTTTTCCAGGTAGAGCACGCCCACCAGCCGCGCCTGTTTGAACATCGGGACGCACATCACCGCCGCCCCCGAGGTCACCAGATAGGGGTCCTGACTGAAGGGATGGAACTCCTCCGGCCTGCCGGTGCGGATCTCCTGCCCGGTGCGGATCACCGCCGCCAGCACCGACAGCGGCAGGTCGGTCGCCGTCGGCACATCTTTCAGGATCCGCACCCGCACGCCCTCGGTGCTGGTCCAGGCGCTGGCCTCGATCTCCGGGATGAGGCTCTCGCTCACGCGCAGCAGCAGGCCGCGCTGCGCCCCGGCGCGTTCGAGCAGGATGGTCATCAGGTTTTCGATCAAGCGCTCAAGGTTAATCTCTTCCGACAGCGCGCGGGAGGCTTTGATCACGCTTTGCAGATCGCGGATGGTCTCGTTCTGGGCGAAGGCCACCGTGTCGTAGGCGCTGGCCTGCCCGGAGGCCAGCAGGTGCGGGAAATCCTGCTCCAGCTGGCGTACCTTGGCCTGCGCGCCCGCGCGTCCCCAGGCGGCAATCGAGCCGCGGAAGTGCGCGTCCGAGGCGGTCGGGTAGCCGCAGGCCAGCGCAAAGCGCCCCGCCAGCTCGTGGGCCAGGGCGTTGATCGGGTTAAAGCCGCCCTCGCGGGAGAGCCGGACCGCCTTCTCATACTGCTCGAGCGCAATGCTGTTCATCCCGTCCAGACGCACGATTTCGGCGTAAATCAGCGCCTCTTTATCCGCAAACGTGCCCGGATTAATGCGCGCCCAGAGTGCGATTTTGTCGTAGTGGGCGTGAATGCTGCGGCGGTGATTCGCCGAGAAGGTCTCCGGCGTCAGCTGACGGGAGAGCGCCAGCGCGCTGTAGAGATGGTAATCCAGCAGATGGATGTGCCCCGGCGCAGACCACGCGTACCAGCCCGCCATCTCGAGATCCGCCTGGGCGTCGGCATATTCGCCGCAGGTAAAGTGCGCCATGCCGCGGTAGAGCCAATACCAGAACAGCATGGTGGCGTTCTTCTCCGGCGCCTGCTCCGGCGACGCGGGAAGCAGCGCCTCCGGCAGCACCTGCGACGCGCTCCAGGTGCCGATGACCGGCGTGCGCAGGAACTCAACGTAGCCGCGCTGAACCATCAAAATGGTTTCCACGTCCTGGAAGTGGGTTTTACGCACGAACGCCAGGCCCCGATCGATGCTGGTCAGCACCCCGTCCAGGTGATCGCCCCGCGAGAGGAAGTTAATCACCTGGTGGCAGGCCGCAAAGCAGGCCATGGTCATATCCCCGTGGGTCACCGCCGAGGTGAAGCAGGCCTTCGCGCACTCGATGGTAAACGATAAAGGCTGGGTCCAGACGCTGAGCTGGTCGAGCGGCAGCAGGGTTTTGGCTTCGAACGCATCGTAGCCGTGGCGATTGACCAGCTCGCGGGCCAGGGTGCCGTACTGGAACCCGAGGCGGTACTCGGCGTAGCGGTGGCCCATCAGCACGCCAAACCAGGCCATCGCCGTGGTGGACGCGCCGGTAATGCCGTGATCGAGGGTCAGGTGCATCATGCGGCAGAGCAGCAAAAAGTGCAGGCGCGGGCAGATGAAGCTGGCACAGATGCTGGCGCTGTAGAGCAGGTTCATCACCGCTTCGGTTTCCGGGTTATCCATCCGCGACAGCTGGGCAAACAGGTTTTGCGGCGCGTCGGCCGTGCGGTTGCAAAAGAGCGCCCAGGCCTCGTCGCAGTCGGCGTCTTCCGGATAGCGGCTAATCTGGATCCCGAAAATCCCCAGCCAGCAGAGCGCCGCTTCCAGCGCCAGGCGGCTATCCGACTGGCGAATGTACACCTCCACCAGCAGGTTGGCCGCCAGCGCCTTTTCGGTCAGCCCGCCGGGGCAGCCGAGAATGGCGTCGCACAGCTCGCGGGGGCGCTCCAGATGCCCCAGCGCAAACTCGCAGCCCGCCTCTTCGATATCGAGCATAAAGTCTGACACCGTCCCGGCGTTGCCCAGCGCTCTGGCGGTCTGGATATAGCCGAGCGCCGAAAGGTAATCTCCCGAACGCTTCGCGCGTCGGGCGGCCAGCAGGCTCAGCTCGCGGAACATCTGGCGCTGCGGCGCGGGCTGGATGCTGTCCAGCGCGGCCGTGACGTGGTGAACGGCGCGGAACAGCAGCTCGTTCCCCGCCGCCTGACGCGCGGCGTCGGCCAGCAGGCTGGCGGTCGTCAGGTGAATATGGCTTTTCTCATGCCGTTCGAGCAGCGCAAAGGCCGCCTCCTGCACCCGGTCGTGGGTGAAGGCGTACTTTTTTTCCGTCAGCACGATGAGCTGGGCCATTACCGCCGGGTGCAGCGCATAGCGCATTTCCGCCATCGACAGGCCGACCACGCGGCAGATCATCTCCATCTCGCCCGTGCCGCCGAGGCAGGCGATGCTGCCCAGCAGGCGGCGCGTCTCGTCGGGCAGATCTTCAAGCTGCTCCAGCACCAGGGTGACGAGGTTTTCGGTGTAATGCCTGGCGCGGATCGCCTGCAGATCGTAGTGCCACTTGTCCTGATATTTGTTGTGCACCACCAGGCCGTCATCGACGATGCGGCGGAAAAACTCGTGCACAAAGAGCGGGTTGCCGCCCGTCTTCTCGTGGATCAGCGTGGCGAGGTCGGTCGTCGCCGCGCTGCGGGTGCGAAATACCGTCGCCAGCCAGCGCGCCACCGCTTTCACGGACAGCGCCTGCGGGACAATCTCGCTCGCTTTTTGCGCCGCCTCCGGCAGGCTCGCCAGCAGCGCCTGCAGGGCGGCGTCGGACACGGCGCTGATATCCCGGTGGGCCGCGACCACCAGCAGCGGAACAGCGCCGCAGTTCATCAGCAGATATTTGAGCGTGTGCAGGCTGGCGGCGTCGCTCCACTGGAGATCGTCGAGCACCAGCACCAGCGGGCAGCCCTGCGAGGCAAAGGTTTTTACCAGCGCCAGCACCATATGGCTGAAACGCGCCCGGGCATCAATGGAAAACGTATCCGCCGAGAAGCGCGGCTTGCTCTCCAGCAGCAGGCCCAGCTCGGGCACCAGGCTGACGGCCAACGCCTCGTGCCCCTCCAGGGCGCGGGAGAGGCGGATTTTCCACTTCGCCACGTCCTCTGCGGGCAGCCCCAGCAGGTGCAGCGTCAGGGTACGGAACGCGGAGCTTAATACGCCGTAGGGCAGCGACGGTGAAAACTGGTCGACTTTGCCCACCGCCAGCAGCACCGTACGCTGCTGCAGCGTTTTGAGCGCCGTCGCGATGATCGAGGATTTGCCGATCCCCGACGGCCCGCCGATCGTCACCAGCTCCGGCATCAGGTTCTGCCCCACCCGCTCAAACGCGGCAATGACGTCGTTCGCCTGCGGATGCGTCGCGAACAGGGAGTCCGCCAGATGGATCGCCGGGGTGCGGTCCTGCTGGCCGGGGGTAAAGGCGACGATCTCGCCCTCGCAGGTCAGCGTCGCCTGGCAGCGGCGGAGGTCGGCAATCAGCCCGTCGACCGTCTGGTAGCGATTATCAGGATTCTTTTCCAGCAGCTTCAGGATGATGGTCGACAGCATTTCCGGCACGTCCGGGCGGATCGCGTCCGGGGCCAGCGGCGCCGAGGCAATATGGTAGTGCGCCCAGTTGGTCTGCTCGTCCTCCCCCAACTCAAACGGCAGTCGTCCGGTCAGGAGTTCATACAGCACCATGCCGAGGCTGTAGAGATCGCTGCGGCCATCGACCGGGCGCTGGGTGCGGGTGGTGTGCTCCGGCGACATATACGCGGGCGTACCGCCTGAAACGGCAAGCCGGGTCTGGGTGATGGCATCGGAGAGGCTGCTGGAAAGGCCAAAGCTGCCCAGACGGCAGGTGGCATCGTGCTGAACAAAAATACTGCCGGGCTTGATATCCCCGTGGATCAGGTTTTGCAAATGCATCTGGCGCAGGGGAACGCAGATCTGGATCGCCATTTCGATAAAGCGCGCGATGCCCGAGATCGCCCTGCCCGCGCGCCGCGCCAGCAGCTCAAGCGCAAACGGGGCATACACCAGCGCGAAGCGCCCCCGGTACTGGGTGGAAGCAACGGCGCGGATGGCCCAACTGTCCTGCAGCACGTCGCGCAGCGCAAACTCGTTTTTGAGCAGCCGGGTGGCGCGCTCTTCCTCTTCATCGCTTACCGCGGTGGCGATAATGAACGAGCCGCCGGAATGGGGATGTCGCGCGTGCATCCAGGCGATACCGCCCTCCTGCGCCAGCACGGTGAAAATCACATCCTCTTTAAGGACAAAAACCCGCCCCTGGTGAAGATTCCCCTGGGCGGGCCAGAATGCAGGCTGCTCGTGTTCGTTCATCCGCGATCCTTATTGTCGGCGGGCCAGCTCCCGCTGAATATGATCCAGCAGAATATCGATGTTAATAGGCTTACGCAAAAATGCAGCGGCGCCCAGACTGAGAGCGTACCGCTGCATATTTTCATCAGCATGACCGGAGATAAAGAGCACGGGCGGAGGCGGTACGGCCAGCAGCCGCAGCTTGTCAAACAGCTCCAGGCCGCTCATGCCCCGCAGCTTGATATCGGTTATGACCAGCGCCGCGCCGGACAGGGCGAACGGATGGCTCAGAAATACCTCTGCCGAATCAAACGTATCGGTCGAATACCCTTCCGACTCCAGGAGATTACTCAGCCCGCTGCGGACGGAACGTTCGTCATCAATGATGGCAATGCGCCACGGCAGCGTCATGCTGTCTTTCCTCTGGTAAATCATTAAACGTCGCGATCGTCCTTCGCGGGCGCTGGGGGCGCCGTGCCGCTGATTTTCGGCACGCATTCGTGACGAAACCAGGCGAGGGTAAGCGGTTCGCGACTCAGTAAACGTCTTCCCACCGGAATGAGCTGTTCGCCCACCAGCATGCCAAACAGGCCAAGCAGGGCAACAACCGGCGGCGCCGGGGAATGGACGTCGAGCAGGGCGTAAATTACCCCAGCAGCCACGCCGCACACCAGCGAAATTATCCATGCTTTCATGACGACGCTCCCGTCTGGGATTTGGCCTGCGGAACGGTCACCTGAGGAGGGGGCGGGCCGTCGCGGGATAACAGATGGCGCGTCGCCTGTTCACCCGCCAGCATCCCCAGCAGGCCAATCAGCGCCAGCGCGGGCGGCGCGGGGGAGCGCACCTTCAGCACGGCATACATCAGGCCAATCAACACGCCTGCCGCAAGGGATATCAGCCCAGTACTCATTGTGAACTCCAGAGAAAGAGGCAGCGGCGAGCCGGATGAGGGACCAGCCCGCCAGCGGAACTTAGCGAGCCGGGACCGGCGCTAAGGTGCGGTGCTCGCTCTTCTGGCGAGACGGCGCTTTGTGCACCATGGTGTAGGCGTAATCGACGCCCATGCCGTACGCGCCGGAGTGCTCGCGCACGATGTCCATCACCGCGGTGTAGGTCTCTTTACGCGCCCAGTCGCGCTGCCACTCCAGCATCACCTGCTGCCAGGTCACCGGGATCACGCCCGCCTGGATCATGCGCTGCATCGCGTAGTCGTGGGCTTCTTTGGAGGTGCCGCCGGACGCGTCCGCCACCATATAAATTTCGTAGTCGCCTTCCAGCATCGCGCACAGGGCGAAGCTGTTGTTGCACACTTCGGTCCACAGGCCGGCAACCACCACCTTCTTCTTGCCGTTGGCCTTCAGCGCGTCGCGCACCTTCTGGTCATCCCAGGAGTTCATGGAGGTACGCTCCAGGATGTCCTGGCCCGGGAACACGTCCAGCAGCTCAGGATAGGTGTTACCGGAGAAGCTTTCGGTCTCAACGGTGGTGATGATGGTCGGGATGTTGAACACTTTGGCCGCTTTCGCCAGCGCCACGGTGTTGTTTTTCAGCACCTGGCGGTCAATAGACTGCACGCCAAACGCCATCTGAGGCTGGTGATCGATAAAGATGATCTGACAGTTCGCAGGGGTTAACACTTCGAGCTTTGAAGAGGTCATAGCATTTTCCAGTGGTTAAGGGTGAAATCGCCGCGAGCGCCGCGACGATAAAATCACCCTCATCCTGCGGTTTTCCGTCCTTGGGCGTAATTATCTCTTCGTATAGTTAACCTTAGGTATAGTTATACTTTGGTATACCTATCCTATTGTATAACTGGATCTTTGCCGAAACCGGTTCCCATAATCCTGACCATTCCCCTCTCAGTCAGGAGCAGTTTATGGTTACCCTCGGTAAAGCCGATCTCATTCTGGTTAACGGCCAGTTTCACACCGTCGATCGCGAGAACCCCGTCGCGGAAGCCGTTGCCGTGCGCGACGGAAAATTTCTGGAAGTGGGTACCGTCGCCGAGGTGATGCAACACCACTGCGACGCCACCTTAGTGGTCGACTTAAAAGGCCACACCGCCATCCCCGGCCTGAACGACTCGCACCTGCACCTGATCCGCGGCGGGCTGAACTACAACCTCGAGCTGCGCTGGGAAGGCGTGCCGTCCCTGGCTGATGCCCTGCGGATGCTGAAAGAGCAGGCCCTGCGCACGCCGTCGCCCCAGTGGGTGCGCGTGGTGGGAGGCTGGACCGAGTTCCAGTTTGCCGAGCGCCGCATGCCGACCCTCGACGAAATTAACGACGCCGCGCCGGACACCCCGGTCTTCATTCTGCACCTGTACGACCGCGCCCTGCTCAACCGCGCCGCGCTGAAGGTGGTCGGCTACACCAAAGACACGCCGAATCCGCCGGGCGGGGAGATCCAGCGCGACGCCAACGGTAACCCGACCGGGATGCTGATTGCCCGTCCGAACGCCATGATCCTCTACGCCACGCTCGCCAAAGGGCCGAAGCTGCCGCTGGAGCAGCAGGTCAACTCCACGCGCCAGTTCATGCGCGAGCTGAACCGCCTGGGGCTGACCAGCGCCATCGATGCGGGCGGCGGCTTCCAGAACTACCCGGAAGATTACGAGGTGATCGCCGAGCTGCACGAGAAAAAGCAGATGACCATCCGCATCGCCTACAACCTGTTTACCCAGCGTCCGGGCCACGAGCTGGAAGACTTTGAAAAATGGACCGACATGCTCACGCCGGGCCAGGGCAGCGACTTCTTCCGCCACAACGGCGCGGGCGAGATGCTGGTCTTCTCCGCCGCCGATTTTGAAGACTTCCTCGAGCCGCGCCCGGACCTCGCGCCGGGCATGGAGGACGAGCTGGAGCGCGTGGTGCGCCATCTGGTGGAGCACCGCTGGCCGTTCCGCCTGCACGCCACCTATAACGAATCCATCAGCCGCATGCTGGACGTCTTCGAGAAGGTGAACCGCGACATTCCGTTCAACGGCCTGCACTGGTTCTTCGACCACGCGGAAACCGTTACCCAGGCCAACATCGACCGCATCAAAGAACTGGGCGGCGGCATTGCCGTCCAGCACCGCATGGCCTTCCAGGGCGAATACTTCGCCGAGCGCTACGGGATCGAAGCCACCCGCCACACGCCGCCGGTGGCGAAAATGCTCGAGACCGGCGTGCCGGTAGGCTTAGGGACGGACGCCACCCGCGTGGCGAGCTACAACCCGTGGACCGCGCTCTACTGGCTGATCTCCGGTCGTACCGTCGGCGGGATGCAGATGTACGACCACAGCGCCCGTCTGGATCGCGATACCGCCCTGATGCTCTGGACCCAGGGCAGCGCGTGGTTCTCCAGCGAGCAGAACCAGAAGGGGCAGATCAAGGTCGGCCAGCTTGCCGATCTGGCCGTGCTCAGCAAAGACTACTTCCGCGTGCCGGAAGAGGAGATCAAGGGCATCGAGTCCGTCCTGACGGTGGTGAACGGCGACATCGTTTACGCCGCAGGCAGCTTTGGCCCGCTCGCGCCGCCGGCCATTCCGGTCCTGCCCGAGTGGTCCCCGGCGGTGAAGGTGCCGGGCCACTACCGCAGCGCGCCGCCGGAGGCCGCACGCGTCGGCTTGAGTGTGGTCCACCACTGCAGCGGCCCGTGCGGGGTTCACAGCCACCAGCATGATTTCGCTCGCACGTCAGAGATGCCGGTGTCCGACGATAACGCTTTCTGGGGGGCGCTGGGCTGCAGCTGCTTTGCATTCTGATGAAAAATACGATTGCCCCGCCCCGGGTCGACCTGGGGCTGTTCTTCCTGCGCCTGACCGGCAGCCTGCTGCTGCTGTACGTGCACGGCCTGCCGAAGGTGCTGCACTTCAGCGAAGAGCTGACGCGCATTGAGGATCCGTTCGGCTTCGGGCCCTGGGCGAGCCTGATCCCGGCGATTGTCGCCGAGGTGATTTGCCCGCTGTTTATCATTGCGGGGGTTTACACCCGCTTGGCGTGCCTGCCGATTATCGCCGTGCTGCTGGTGGCGATGCTGGCGGTCCACCCGAACTGGTCGATTGCCGAAGGGCAGTTTGGCTGGCTGCTGCTGATTATCTTCACCACCCTTGCCCTCACCGGGCCGGGCCAGTGGCGGCTGCAGCGTAAGGCAACGGAGAGGTTTGCATGACCCAGGTTAACGACGTTCGCGACGCCCACGTCGAGACGACGCCCGCACCGACGGTTTCGCCCTGGCAGCCGCTGAGCCAGCCGGTGTTCCGCATGCTGTGGATCGCCACGGTGGTCTCTAACGTCGGCTCATGGATGAGCGACGTCGGCATCAACTGGAGCATGCTGACCCTGAGCGCCGATCCGCTGGACATCGCGCTGGTGCAGGCGGCCAGCAGCCTGCCGATGTTCCTCTTCGCCCTGCCGTCCGGGGTGATGGCGGACATCGTCGACCGACGTAAATACCTGCTCTTCTCCCAGCTGTGGGTGTTCATCGCCGCCGCCGGGCTGACGGTGCTCTCCTTCACCGGACACGTCACTCCCACCGTTCTGCTGGTGGCGACGTTTCTGCTGAGCGTGGGGGCGGCGATGAGCTCGCCGCCGTTCCAGGCCGTGGTGCCCGATCTGGTGAGCAAGCCGGAGCTGGGCGCCGCCGTGGCGCTGAACTCGCTCGGGGTGAACATCAGCCGGGCGATTGGCCCCGCGCTGGGCGGTTTTCTGCTGTCGCTCGCCGGGCCGTGGATGGTGTTTGCCCTGAACGCGCTGTCGGTGGTCGGCGTGGCGTGGGTGCTGTGGCGCTGGCGTCCGGCACCGTCCATTCAGCGTCTGCCGCCGGAGCACTTCTTCTCCGCGGTGCGCTCCGGGATTCGCTACGTGCACGCCGCCCCGGTGCTGCGCAACGTGCTGGTGCGCACCGTGGCCTTCTTCGTTTTCGGCAGCGCGGGCTGGGCGCTGCTGCCGCTGGTGGCGCGCCGCGAGCTGGGCTTAGGCCCGGCGGGCTACGGCGTGATGCTGGCCTGCATTGGCCTGGGAGCGATTGCCGGGGCCATCCTGCTGCCGCGCCTGCGCCAGCGGCTGAACACCGACCGCCTGATGGTGGCCGCGAGCCTGGTTTTTGCCCTCACCATGCTGGCGCTGGCGTTTGTGCGCCACGTCTGGCTGCTGAATCTGTTTGAGTTCTTCACCGGCTTCGCGTGGATTGCGGTACTTTCAACGCTGAACCTCGGCGCGCAGCGCAGCGCCGCCCGCTGGGTGAAGGCCCGCGCGCTGGCGGTCTACCTGACGGTGTTCTTCGGCTCGATGACCGCGGGCAGCGCCATCTGGGGGCAGATCGCCTCCCGCTTCGGTACCCCGACCTCGCTGGTGGTCGCCACGCTGGGGATGGTGCTGGCGAGCGCCACCGTGTTCCGCTGGAAGCTGGGCAAAGATCCGGACCTGAACCTCGACCTCAGCGGCCAGCCGCTGGACGGCGTGGAGATCGACCTGCCGAACGAGCGCGGCCCGGTGCTGGTGTCGCACGAGTACATCATCGACCCGCAGAACACGAAGGCCTTCCTGGAGGCGGTCCACGAGCTGCGCCGGGTGCGCCGCCGCGCCGGGGCGATGAGCTGGGCGGTGTACGAGGATATCGAGCGTCCCGGTCTGTTTATTGAGACCTTCCTGATGGGCTCGTGGATTGAGCATCTGCGCCAGCAGGAGCGCCACACCATGAATGACCTCCTGCTGCAGAGCCGCGTTCTGGCTTTTCATCAGGGCACAACATCACCGGCAATACGCTACCTGGTCGCGCCGGTATAACCATAATCATCACCTGCACAGGAACACACTATGGCAACGTTTAAGGCAAAAGACGGCACGCAGATTTACTACAAAGACGGCGGCGCGGGCAAACCGGTTCTCTTCAGCCACGGCTGGCCGCTGGACGGCGACATGTGGGACAGCCAGCTGAACTACCTGGCCGAGCGCGGCTTCCGCGCCATCGCCTTTGACCGTCGCGGCTTTGGCCGCTCGGATCAGCCGTGGACCGGCTACGACTACGATACCTTTGCGTCCGACATCAACGACCTGATTACCACCCTGGATCTGCACGACGTAACGCTGGTGGGCTTCTCCATGGGCGGCGGCGACGTGACCCGCTACATCAACAACTACGGCAGCGCGCGCGTCGCCGGTCTGGCGCTGCTGGGCGCGGTGACGCCGATCTTCGGCAAATCCGACTCCTTCCCGCAGGGCGTGGATCAGAGCGTGTTCGACGGCATTCGCGACGGGCTGCGTAAAGATCGCGCCCAGTTCATCAGCGACTTCGCGACGCCGTTCTACGGCATCAACGCCGGGCAGACCGTCTCTGCCGGTGCCCTCACCCAGACGCTGAACATCGCCCTGCTGGCGTCTTTGAAGGGCACCATCGACTGCGTGACCGCGTTCGGCGAAACCGACTTCCGCCCGGATATGGCGAAAATCGACGTGCCGACGCTGGTGATCCACGGCAGCAACGACCAGATCGTGCCGTTTGAAAGCACCGGCAAGCTGGCGGCGGAGATGATTAAAAACGCCACGCTGAAGGTGTACGACAACGCGCCGCACGGCTTCGCGCTGACCCACCAGGACCAGCTCAACGAAGATCTGCTGGCGTTTGTGAAGTCGCTGTAATCCTTTAAATGCGAAGCCTGATGGCGCTTCGCTTATCAGGCCTACAAGGGCTGGTCCTGTAGGCCGGGTAAGGCGCAGCCGCCACCCGGCGCTTTCGCAGACGCGTTCCGCTCCGCCAGCAGCCGACAAATCTCCGCATGCTTCTCCTCGGTGAAGGTAAAGCGCGACATAAACACGATGCGGATCACCGACCCTATCGCCGGCAGCAGGCAAATCCCGAAGAACAGCCCCGACAGCACGCCCTCGCTCTGGATTTGCGCCTGCGGCACGTAGCCAATCATCGTCAGGAACACGCCGATCAACCCGCCGCCCACCGCCACCGACATCTTGCCGGTAAAGGTCTGCCCGGAGAAGGTGATCGCCGCGCAGCGCTTGTGGGTGTGGTACTCCGCGTACTCGATGGTGTCGGCAATCATCGACGAGGTGAGGATGTTGGTCATCATCACAAACAGCGTGCTCAGGCCGAGCAGAATAAACAGCATCGTCACCTGCTGATACCCGACAAACCACATCACCACGCGCACCGCCACGTCCAGCCCGCAGAGGATCATAAACAGCTTCCGCTTCTGCATCCGTCGCGTCAGCATCGGCGCGACCAGGCACAGCACCGCCGCGACTATCCCCATCACGCCAATCGCCATCTGCAGGCTGCCGTCGCCCAGGTTGTTGATAAAGAAGTAGATATACAGCCCGCCCGCCACGTTATGAAACACGCAGAAAAAGAACGACAGCAGGACGATAAACAGCGGCTTGTTCTGGCGCAGGTTGTGGAAGGTGTCGCGGATGGTCACCTTCTCCGGGCTCGGCGGCACGCGCTCTTTGATCTGCATAAAGCCGTTGAGCATCAGCGGCAGGCCCACCAGCATCATCACCAGCGCCGCCATAAAGTAGCCTTTATCGTTGCTGTACTGGGCGAAGAACGCCGCCAGCTTCGGGAAGAAGATGTTGGCGCAGGCAATCCCGGCGTTCACCCCGAGCATCGCCGCCGTGACCGCGCGGGTACGCTGGGCGGAGTCGTTAGTCATCACCGACGACATCGACCAGAACGGGATATCGGAGATGGCGTACAGCGTCCCCCACAGGATATATGTCACCCCGGCGTAGAGGATTTTGGTAGTCATGTCCGCTTCGATTTTATAAAACGACAGCAGCGTGACGCCGGTGATCAGCAGCGGGGCGATCAGCAAAAAGTGGCGAAACTTGCCGAACCGGCTGTTAATGGTGTCCATAATGCTGGCAAACAGCGGATCGTGAACCGCGTCCCACGCGCGGGCAATCAGGAAGATGGTGCTCGCCGCCAGCGCCGAGATCCCCAGCACGTCGGTGTAAAAATAGTTAATAAACGAACCCACTAAACCAAAGCTAAAACACTGACCTAAACCATAGCCAAAATAAGACCACAACTCGCGAGACGGTATTTTCATTGTCGTTGCCATTGTTAAATGCCTGCCTGGTTGCCCGGCGGTGGTCCGCCGGGTCGATATTATTAGCCTTGTGCCTTCTGGGCGATCTTGCGCAGCTGCTGCATCAGGGCGATTTCACGGCGCGAGAACGGAATCCCGTTCTCCTCGAACACGTCGTGGAACCAGAGGCGGCAGTAGTCCGTGGACTCCTTCATCACCACCGGCCACGGCAGCCACGTCTGGGTTTTGCCGCGCACCAGCCCCCACTGGTACGGCGCGACCTTCGCCGCGTACATCAGCGGGAGCTGCTCTTCGATGGTGCTGCCCACGTGGCGCGCCAGCCATTCGGTGCAGAACAGCGGACGACCAAGCTGTTGCAGCTGCTGGATAATCGCCGTCATGCGCCCGGTGTGGGTGTAGGCGTGGAAGCTCACCACGTCCGAGAGCGCCAGCGCGGTCTGGTCCAGCGGGTGCTGGAAGAACGTCTCGCCCTCCTCCTCCGGCGGCAGACGCCACGCGCAGACGGTGAGCGGCTGGGTAGGGTCTTCTTCACGCACCCACTGGAACGCCAGCTTCATCAGCGCGTGGGCGCAGGTCTCCAGCTTCGCGTCGTACTGCACCTCCTGCGTGCCGGTCGCGAAAATGCCGCGGTTGCCCGGCTCGTTGTAGAGATCCCACAGCAGCACGCGCCTGTCTTCGCGGAACTGGCGCACAACGTCGCGGATATAGCGTTCAATGTCTGCCCAGCAGTCGGGATCGCATACCTTGTCGCGCCCCGGGCTCGCCGCCGCCTGGCTGTTGTGCTTGCCCGGCACGGGCGGCTTTTGCGGGCCGAGGTACGGCTCGTCGCCGGAGAAGCCGCAGTCGTCCATCAGGGTCAGCATAGTGCTGAACCCGCGACCGTCGGCAATCGTCAAAAACCGGTCGATGCGTGCCATCAGCCCGTCGCGGTCGTGCTCCCAGACGATAAACGGCAGGTTGATGCGCAGGGTGTTGTAGCCCGCGTCCGCCGCCCAGCCCAGCTCGCGCTCGATGGTGGCGGCATCGAAGGTCTCTGCCTGCCAGATATCGGTCCAGTTCACCGCCGTCGACGGCAGATAGTTAAACCCGCACAGCCAGCCTTTTTGCTCATACCACGCCTGTGCCTGCTCCCTGCTCCACTGCTCTTTCATTACGCGTCCTCTTACTGATAATATTTAGCTAATAAATATTAGTTGCAGGATAAATGCGCAAATCACGGCGTTGAGAAAAGCGATGCCCCTCACAAAGTTCGCGCTTCGATGAATGAGAAACGTGATCGACGGCGCTAAAGCGTGCGGTTAGGGTATGATGCGAAGTCGCGAAAGGGAGAGGACGGATGAAGCGAAAAACGAAAGTGACGATGAACGATATTGCGCGGGCGGCGGGCGTGTCGCAGGCGACGGTATCGCTGGTGCTTAACCAGTCCCGCAACATCAAGCTCAGCGACGACACCCGCCAGCGGGTGATTAACGTGGCCACCGAACTCGGCTACGACCGCCTCCCCGCCGTTCACGCCCCGCGCAACCAGGAGGAGATCGCCCTGCTGGTGAGCTCCATGCAGAGCTTCGACCCGTTTATCGACGCCATCAGCCAGGCGCGGGAAGCCGCGTGGCGCAACGAGACCCTGCTCACCGTCTACGACTACGGCGACGATATCGAGCTGGCGCTGAACATCATCCGCCAGCTGGAGAAGCGCAACTGCATCGGGATTATTCTCGCGTCTCCGGTCACCACCCTGGTGGACATGACGGCCTTCCAGGACTGCACCCGCATTCCGCTGGTGCTGCTCAACCAGCGCGACCCCGGCTCGCCGCTGCTGCCGTCGTTTATCCCGGACGACTACGCCAACGCCTTCCAGGTGACTAAACACCTCATCGCCTGCGGAGCCACGCGCATCGCCCACATCACCGGGGAGAGCTGGATGGAGGCCTCGCGCCAGCGCCTGGCGGGCTACCAGGCGGCATTACAGCAGGCCGGACTCGCGTGCGACGACGACCTGGTGCGCCAGACCAACTGGCAGTTCAGCGAGTCCTTTACCGCGACGACCTCTCTGCTGGAACTGGCCGAGCGCCCGGACGCCATCTTCTGCGCCAGCGACTGGCTGGCGATTGGCTGCTATCAGGCGCTGGCGGTGAACGGCGTGCGCATCCCGCAGGACATGCTGCTGGCGGGCTACGACGACCAGAAGATTTCCGAGCAGCTCACCCCGCCGCTGACCAGTATCCAGCTGCCCTACAGCGAGCTGGGCCGGCTGGCGGTGGAGTACCTGTGCAATCAGGAAGATGCCGCCACGCACGTGACGCTGGCGGGCAGGCTGAAGGTGCGCGCCTCAAGCCTCGCCTGAGGTAAACACCATGCCCGCGTAGGGCTTCTCGCGACACGCCGCCAGCCGCGCGGCGAGGCTGCCCACGTGCAGCTCCAGCTTGTGTCCGTCCGGGTCGAGAAAATAGAACGACGCCCCCTCGCTTTTGTTCTGCTTCCAGACGGTGACGGCCGCCTGCTCAAGCCTCTGCGAGAACGGTTCAAAATCCTCTTCCGCCACGGTAAACGCGTAGTGGGTGTAGTCGCTCTCCTGCGGCGACACGTACTGGCGCGCCTCGTCGTACGACAGGCAGACCCACAGATCGCCGCAGGTGAGGTAGGCCCCGGTATTCCAGCGGGCGTGCAGCGCAAGCCCCAGCAGCTCGTGCCAGAAGGTGACGCTTTTTTGCAGGTCGCTGACCGCGAGGGTCAGATGGTTGAGTGATTGCAGCATGACGTGCCCTTTTGTTTTTCGCGCCGGACGTGATACGGTAAAGAGATGAACATAAACCACGCCGTGCTCACCGTAAACCGCTGGTGGCTGCCTTCTTAAAGGCGGCACGGAGTAGTTTTCCCCATTTTCAGATAGCCGCCGAAAGGCGGCTTTCACATTTCTAAGACCCCTTTCGGCAGCTGCACATTAAGGAGTCTTTATGAACGCACCCACCATCCTCACCGGCGACCGCCCAACCGGCCCGCTGCACCTCGGCCACTTCGTCGGATCGCTGCGCCAGCGCGTGGCGCTGCAGCAGACGCACAACCAGTTTGTGCTGATTGCCGACCTGCAGGGGCTGACCGACAACGGCAGCAACCCGCAGAAGATCCGCGACAACATCCCCGAAGTGCTGGCCGACTACCTCGCCGCCGGCATCGACCCGAACCTGACCACGATCTGCCTGCAGTCCGCCCTGCCCGCCCTCGCCGAGCTGACGATGCTGTATATGAATATCGTCACCGTCGCCCGCGTGGAGCGTAACCCGACGGTGAAAAACGAGATTGCACAGAAGGGCTTCGCCCGCTCGCTGCCGGTCGGGTTTATGGCCTACCCCATCAGCCAGGCGGCGGACATCACCGCGTTTAAGGCCGAGTGCGTGCCCGTCGGCGACGACCAGCTGCCGATGATTGAGCAGACCAACGAGATTGTGCACAAGATGAACAGCCTGCTGCCCGCCCCGGCGCTGCGCCACTGTAAGGCGATGTTGAGCGACACCAGCCGCCTGCCCGGCATCGACGGCAGCGCCAAGATGTCGAAATCGCTGGGCAACACGCTGCACCTTTCGGCCAGCGAAGAGACGATTCACCGTGCGGTCAGCGCGATGTACACCGACCCGAACCATCTGAAGGTGAGCGACCCGGGGCAGATTGAGGGGAACGTGGTGTTTACGTACCTCGACGCGTTTCATCCGGACAAGGAGAAAGTGGCGGCGATGAAGGCGCACTATCAGGCAGGCGGGCTGGGTGACCGGGCGTGCAAGAACGAGCTGGAGGCGTGCCTGCAGGAGCTGATTGCGCCGATGCGGGAGCGGAGGGCGATGTATATGCGGGATAAGGGGGAACTGATGGCGATGCTGAAGCGCGGGACGGAGCGGGCGCAAGGGGTGACGCAGGCGACGTTGAGGGAGGTGAAGGTTGGGCTGGGGGTGCCGGTGTTTTGAAAGCGATATAAAGAATAATCCCGGCACAGGGCCGGGATATTTATCAGGCGTTGCGCTTAATCACCGGAATATCGCCGGTGTCATTCAACGCGCCCGGAAACGTTTTTAACCACTGTGCGACTTTCTGCTTATTTATATTCACCACGCTCATCCCTTCCAGGCATCCCCATAATTCTCTTGTATGCTGTGGCGTAATCACAATGCAGTCTTTCATGGCGCGGATTTTTACCGGCATACCGTTGATAAAGCCTGCACGGGTTAACCAGTCTCCGCCCAGTAGAAGGTATTTCATGTCTATGCGAGCATACAGCTCGCAGCAGGCGGCACTGTCCTGCGGCGTTTCCGCGCGGGGATGAATGGGTGCCGCGTTGGGCTGGTTGCCGTGAAGACGGCGGGCGCTGTTTTTGCGTACCAGCTCGCGGTTTTCAATCATGCCGGTGAAAGCGTCTGATTCTGTTTTGCAAACAGTAAACTCTGGCTTAAAATTCGTCGCAGCCATTTTCAACTCCTGTCTAGTTGGTTGTGGTTAGCGATATGGGGGTGTTGCAGCACCTTCATATCGCGAATTCTCTCTTTAAATATTCCTTGTTACTTCCTTCGCCGTTCGGCGTAATTTCTGGTGCTCATTATACAGGGCTGAATATAAACACAGCGGTTTTGGGTGGGGTAAATTTGGAATTTGCGAGGGGGATTCAGGAAATAACGGTAGGTATTTTTTAATTCGAGAAACAACAACGCTTCGGCCTGAAAATCACTTCAACTCACCTCTTCCAGATATCAGTTCGTTCGCAAACCTAGCGCTAATGCCGCATCGGTTGCCTCAACACCCTTCTCTCTGACCTCTCAAAAATTCATCAAACCTATAGATTAACGATTTACATCACCCTGATTTTGTTATGTGATCCTGTTACAGGCTTTAGTAACGCCCTGCCCAGCCAACCGTAACAGGACTTCATCGATGGAATTTTATCAAGCCGATCCGACGCTTGAGAACTACTGGCGTGGTGTGATCCTCTTTGGAAGGAACGTCGCATCTTACAAATTTGCGCTGGCGTCAGCATTGTATGAAGTGGATAAGACGGGCAGCGATTTGATTACGCTCGACCAGCTTGCGGTGCCGTTCAGCCGCTATCTTTGCGAGCACCTGAAGCATGCGCCAAAACAGATCACCTCCCGCAGCAGTCAATTTCTGGAAACCTGTCTGAAGTTCAACCGAGGTGAAATCACCCATGCCCAACTTATTGAAGCGACGGTGCGCCTTGGCTTTAACAACATGATCGATGCCTTTCATTACGTGAACCAGGGTGAGATCGATAAACGTTTTTTCCTTGATGAGCGCAAAACCCACAACGGGATCCGCCTGACGGATAACTTCTTTTTACTGGGCGAACGCCTGCAGTATAAAAACCTCGCCTTTGAAACCAATGCTCGCTGGAACCTGGTGGAACAGGCCTGGTCGATGGGGATTTCACGTAACCTTGTGGGCGTAGAGTTCGACGAAGATAATCAATTGCTGTTCACGAGGGTGAACGCACGTCGCGTAGACATAACCAGCTGCCGCGACAGCCTGAATGGTTACCAGAAAGGACGGTGTTTTTACTGCTTTAAACCCATCAGTCTGGTACCGGGAGACGCAGAACTGGCGGACGTCGACCACTTTGTTCCATGGGCTGCCCGCAACGAGATTACCAATGTTAACGGCGTATGGAACTTAGTGTTGGCCTGCAGGTGTTGTAATCGTGGTAAATCAGCGCACCTGCCCGCTCTCAGGTACCTGCAGAGGTTACACACCCGCAATGAATATTTTATTCAAAGCAAACTGCCGTTACATGAGACGATTGTTCTACAGACAGGGCAACGTCCTGAAGCACGGAAAAGCTTTCTTCAGCGTAACTGGCAGGCCGCGCTGGGCAAACTTATCCATACCTGGAAACCCAACGCGGAAGGCGAGGCAACGTTTTAATGACACTTCACTACTATCAGAACCACGCACAGGATTTCTTCGATGGCACGGTCAATGTCGATATGACTCCGCTATACGAAGCCTTCACGCAACATCTGCCTCATGGTGCCCGGGTTCTGGATGCGGGCTGCGGTTCAGGCCGGGACGCAAAAGCCTTTCATGAGATGGGTTATCAGGTGGATGCTTTTGATGCCTCTTCCGCGATGGTGGAGCTGGCAAAGCAACATACCGGGTTACCCGTGCAGTTGATGACGTTTTCAGAGATCGACGGTAAAGCGCAGTACGATGGGATCTGGTGCTGTGCCTCTTTGCTGCATCTCCCCTCTTCTGAGTTGCCCGCGGTGATGCAGAAGATTGCGGATGCGCTTAAGCCTGGCGGCGTTTGGTACGTGTCCTTTAAGTATGGCAACGGTGAACGCGTGCAGGGTGAAAGACGGTTTACGGATCTGGATGAAGAGGGGCTGCGGGAGTTGCTGAGCGCGGTTCCGGGGATGGAGATCGCTTCGCTGTGGGCGACTCAGGATAACCGCCCAGACAGGGATGAGACATGGCTGAATGGGATATTACGAAAAAGCGCCGCATGATTATCAGGCGGTGCTAATCGAGACGGAGTAAATTAACTTGGTTATTCATCACCTTAGCCAGCTCAACTTCACCCGTAGCGGCGTTGAAGTACAAATAGCCCTTTACCATAATTTCCCTACTTCACGTCTAAGTGAAACTTACCTTTTTATCTACAGCAATATCTGAATTTGATGTACAGACGTCCATGGTCGAAGCCCCACCAACTTGATAAACTCTCTCGTAAATTCTTACGGGGCAGAAACTATTTGGACGATTGTGTCGTCACCTCTTTGCCGCGTTACATGCATTGTTTTCACCGGAAACCATATGGCTATCAAGAAGAACGAACTTTACTCCTCCCTTTGGGCGAGCTGCGACGAGTTGCGTGGCGGAATGGATGCTTCACAGTACAAAGACTATGTGTTGACTCTACTGTTTATGAAGTACGTCTCTGACAAAGCTAAGGGCAACCCTTACGCGATGATTGAAGTGCCGGAAGGTGCAAGTTTCGACGATATGGTTGCTCTCAAGGGCAACAAAGAAATTGGCGAGAAAATTAACAAAACCATCAGATTACTGGCTGAAGCTAACGACCTGAAAGGTGTTATCGACATTGCTGACTTCAATGATGAAGATAAGCTTGGTAAAGGCAAGGAAATGATCGACCGCCTTTCCAAGCTGGTGGCAATCTTCGAAGGGTTGGATCTCTCAGCCAACCGCGTTGACGGAGACGATCTGCTGGGTGATGCGTATGAATACCTGATGCGTCACTTTGCTACAGAGTCAGGTAAATCCAAGGGGCAGTTTTATACTCCTGCAGAGGTGTCACGCATTCTGGCGAAGGTGATTGGCATCAGCAAACAGACACCACAGGATGCTACCGTTTATGACCCTACTTGTGGTTCAGGCTCACTGCTGTTGAAAGCCAGTGACGAAGCAGGCCCCAAGGGACTTACAATTTATGGCCAAGAGATGGATTACACGCTCAGCCTATGCTCTGAGATGTAAACAAAGGCGTGAGTAATCACGCCCTATATATTTGCTCGACCCCAACAATCAAACCGCAACGAGCATTTGAGCCCATCACCAGCTTCGCGATTATCATTTCCACATACATTTGCTCTCAATCCCGAGTCCTAAACCTCTATTATCCAGTCTCAAAACAATCTCCTTATAAGACTACACCGACACAACGGCAGAATGCGGCTTCGCCTTGTCTCAAAAGGTTGATCTTTGATTTTGGGAGAGCTATTATTTTGACACCACCTTTTGAGACTTAGAGAACATCATGACAACTGTGATCGGATATGTGCGAGTTTCCACCAGCGACCAGAACGTTGAAAACCAGAAGCAGCAGATAACCGAAGCTGGATATAGTGTTAACCGCTGGTTCAGTGATGAAGCTGTTAGTGGTGCAGTTAAGGCATCAGAACGCCCAGGGTTCGGTGAGTTACTCAGCTATGTACGAGAAGGCGATACGCTGATTGTGATTGCTATAGACCGCCTGGGACGTAACACCATTGATGTACTTTCCACAGTTGAAATGTTGCAAACGAAGGGCGTGAAGATTGTCAGCTTGCGAGAAGGATTTGACCTATCAACACCAGTTGGCAAAGCAATGCTTACCATGATGGCAGGACTTGCCAGCCTGGAAAAAGACCTGATAGCAGAGCGCAGAACGGCAGGTATCAAGCGTGCTCAGTCTGAAGGAAAACATTGCGGCAGACCGATTAAAGCAACCGCTGAACAGGTGAGAGAGTTATTAGATCAAGGTTGCTCTCCTGCAATGGTTCAAGATAGGCTGGCTATCAGCAAAGCCACCTTCTACCGACTAAAGCCCTTCTGACCCATCTTACTGATATTTGAGGATTCTGCCCGTTACAAGCGGGAGCCTTTGATCAGGTTGTTAAGCGGCTTCAGCAAGCGTTATAGACTATATGCATTAAGAGAGATATACGCACATTAAACGCTTGCTTGACCACGAACGTGCGTTGAAATGGATATAAAGGGGCAGTTTGCCCCCTATTCTTAAGGATAAGAAAGTTCAGCGGTGACTAAATGTGATTCTGACTTATCAGATTGGACGTCATACGCGAAGTTATACCGCTCCCCAGACGTAAACTTAAATCCGAATACAGGAAGACACTCACCCTTCGGTACATAAACAGGCTTGTCGTCGAAAATCTTGTGAAGAGAGTCGCTATTATCAGTGTTGATTTGAATAGCAGTAATCCGTTCCTGCGGCTCGAGCGGTGACACAACACAAACTTGATTATCTTTGATTAATGCCGTTGTAGATTCACGATCTACCATTCGATCACCAGGCCCAGGGCATCCCGTTAAGATGAATACAACACCCAGCAACATTTTGTTCTTCATGCTTAACGCCCCTTCCCTGTTACGATTTTCTGGTAAAGCGAAGGGACATCCTGCAACAAATCTACGCCTCTGTACATCCCCATTCGCCCTGGTCTCTGATAGTAAGACCACTTACTGATCCCATAAACCAGCAGTAACCAGTAATCAGCTAAAATAGAGGCTTGCTGTTCAAGAGAATAATCAGTGAGCTTTTCTTTATCCAGCCTGTAGGTATATTCAGCAGCCCAGCTAAAAGCTCCCCGCACTCTCACCCATTGCCCGTGTTGGTGTTGCCAGACATGCCCCAGCTCATGGATGAAAACATATTTATCTTCGATGAAAACCGAGTTTGCGGAAAAGTCTTCCCTGTACATCGACTTTCTGTACCATAACTCCCCGTTTGGAGTCATCGCGTAGTTCTGTTTTTGTAGTCCGAATGGTAAATAGCTGTCGCAATGAATCCAGACACGGCTATACACTATCGAATCACCGAACACCCTACGAGCCATTGCTATCTCGCCTAAAGTCATCCGGCGTAATGTTCCTTCTTCTGCCTGTGCGCTCATAAACCGTCCTCCTTGTATGATTTATCTAAATCGTAAAATCATAAGTCGAAATAGTCTATACACGAACATTAGCCATTCATCAAATACAGTGACGGTGCAAGCGTTACTCCCCATTGGTACTATCCCCGTCCTCTTGTAGCATGGACTCAATAAACTCTCGTTGCTCATGCGTCAGTGCAAGTTCTTCCAGCAAGCGCTCTAACTCTTCCTCAGGTGATTCATCTTGAATCTGTCTGTTCCCGATAGCCATGCTCACCCTTGAGTTATTAGGATTAATCGCAGAGTATTCAGGGTGCAGAAAATGCGCAACTAACAGATTTTGGACAATAAAGCCTTATTGCCCATTGATGGTATGACAATGGGTGGTGCAACAGCATCAGCGTTTTGCCTACTGGCAATGTGTGTCAAACCACTCACGTACCTCATCAGTAGTAGCGCTCTCTTTGTGTTTGGCTACTGCCCACACAGAAAAGTTATTCAGGTACTTTTCGTAAAAGCCACCAACTGGATATTCAATCCCCTTTTTAATGAAAGTTTTAACAAATCTTTTTTCTGCAATTTCCTTCTGGGAGTTCGTGAAATCTACCGAGTAGCGGGGCGCGTTAGCAATGAAATGGCAATAAATCCCGCTTAGTACATCTGTATCATTTAACAATGGGGGAGTCTGACAAGCCCAAATATCTTGAATGGAGGATGAAGTACCAGCATTCGTCTTATATAGAGTTGCTTCCTTCCCTTTGCTTTTGCAAAAGTCCCCAATCAGTGACATTACAATATCCGCGTTACTTACGTCTCTGTAACGAGCGGTTACAAGCCATCCTAAGCTCTGATCATAACTCTCCGAATAAGTAGGCACATCTAAGTGCTCTTGCCGCTGAGAACCCCCGCTACAACCGACGCAAATGGCACAGAAAAAAAGTGATAATCCTTTAATACACATGATCCACCGTCAACAGTTTGTTATTAAACATATTTAACCTCAGAGCAACTTGAGTGTTTTGTTTTTTCTCTTAACATTCCAAATCAGGCTAATGAGGGGTAAGCCATTATGGATTAAGGTTCAGATACAACTGAAATAATAGAGAATCCAGCAATCTTCGTCCCCCCTCTGCCAGAGTGAAATCTGGCGGAATCCCTTCTGACTGCGTCCTGGACTTCATCTTGTGTTGGCTCGTGGTCAGAGCGAAGTAACACCGTCTCCGCTCTGGTTTCTTTCCCGTCTCTGTGTTCGTATGTGATTTTATACGTGATGCTCATCATCTTCCTCCGCCTTATTGGATGTACTTTAGTTTAGACAATACCATCCACAAAGCCCCGTTAATGGTACAAGTAACAAGCTGAGCATAAGCGAGGTACTTGTAGTACCTGCATATTACAAGTACATGGGTACGGATGATCGCAGTGATTGCCACTCTGCACCTGTTTATGTTATGTAGCTCATAAAGCTACACACCGGACTTATAGACATGTGATCAATAAAATGGATTTATAAGAAGTCACACATAAAAACAGGGTATTACTGATAACACTGGAGCTCATGACCCAACAAACTCACGTAGAACTTATCACGCTAATCTTGATAGACTAACAGGAGACTGACAATACTAAGGCGTGTATTTACAGCAATACTATCTATGACGATCAGCCCGTTTGAACAATGCAAATGTATTAAGACGTCTGTAGAGTATTCAGAACACTGTGATTATTAAATCATCATTTCTGTTCATTCGCGGCAGTAAGTAAATCAATAAAAATCTCGGAGAAGAGAGCGTCTTTAAAAATATCAATCTTAAAGATCTTCTGATGACTACCAGAAGTTAACTGTGATTTTAATCTCATTCTAATGACATCATGATAATCTTTAGAAGCAGAGAAAACATAGAATATAGCGAATCCCTCCACGACGAAATACCATAGTACGCTGTCAGCCTCATCACTTTTTATAAAAGCAAAGTTACTAAGAATAGATTTAATAACGTGATCAGGAATATTATTCGTTGTATCGATCAATCTAAATACACAAATACGGATGAAGTTATCCACCTTCAAATGACTAAGTTTATTTATTCTCACCTGTTTATTTTTAATGCAATGCCTCATCAAGTCATCCAACTCAGGAACTCCATTAACAGTTGAATAATGCACACTTTTAGAGATAGAGGCTCTCCATAGTATACTTAGTAAGAAAAGATAAAATCGCTTATAATCGAAAGAGTTGATGATAATATGGTCAGAGTTTTTACGTATATTATGATGGTTTCTCAACAGTCTTGTTCCATACGATTCGTACTCATGGCTGATAAACTGCTCACATTCGAAGCATAGAAGTGGCTCTTTAGGATCAACATTTTCTCGTTTTGGTTTACTACCTTTTTGAAATATAATCAACTGCGAATCATTCTTCTTCAATCGTTTGAAATAGCTTCTTGGTATGCTATGAGATTCCAGTAGTTCTTTCTCTTCGAGACATAACTTACAGATACTTTTCATAAGTTTCCCATAATATAAAAATGTCGATATTTACATTCCCTGCTTAGCAAGATATTAAATAAGGTCTCATAGAATCCCCAAGATACTTACCCTATTCATACTGTCACAAGCATGTTCAGTTTATTTGTTAACTGGTACTAACTCCAAAACGCCATAATGCGCCTGTCTGTGACAGTTCGGGCACAATGCAATCGCATTTTCAACGGAATCCTCCCCACCATTCGAAAGCCACTCAATGTGATGAACCTCAAGAAATGGTGTGCCGTCTACTTTGAGAAAAGGAGCGTCACTCTTACAGCTTTGACACTTGCCATTAGCCCTTGAAAGAACTTCGGCTACTACATAGGGGCTTCGCTTATAAACTCGTGTTGTAACCTCGATTAGCTCAGGAGTTTTATTCTCAGCGTCTAAAATCTCTTTGCGTTCTGACGGGGGCAGTTCTGACGCATCATCAACAGCCTTTTCAAACTCAGATTTCACCTTACGGTAACACCATTTACCTTGCTGATCCTGATACAACTCCCAAATACCATGAATAGAGGGTTGATAGATTTCAAAGATCTTCCCTCGCTTGAACAATCGGTCATATTCATGATGCCGATGGGTTACATCATCAGTTCGCCTGGCTGTTTTGTTGAAACTCCAGTAGCTACGATTGCAGTTGACTGAGTTGACAATGAGATTCAAGTGGGTGTCGTCTTTATAATGCGGAAATCGCTCTTTCAGATAAGCATCCACTTGCTTCGCCGTTGCCGCCCCTCCGAACTGTTCCTCAATCACTTGAACAGTAGTGATTCTTATCGGTTGGTCGCCATACTTGTATGTTCGATTTGATTTTGAAGACATCAAAAAACCTCTTGCAATCTAAGATTTATCTTAGATTAACTATCGAGCATAACTTGTGCAACTCTCTGATTTTGGACAATAGAAGCCATAAAGCCCCGTTGGTGATACAGCAACAAGCGTAGCGACCTCATCAGACTGGCAGAGGGATCACACCTTATCAGGATAACCGTGTACCCTTGCGGGAGCATGGTTGAAACGCTGATAGAGCCTACATATCGTTTGTAGGTACGTTATCACCATAAACCTGTTTACGTGGCTCATAAGGCCGCACATCGGGCTTAAATGCGTGTGATCAATCTGTTTTGGTATGGAGTTTTGAGACGGCGGCACGTCTTCCGGCTTCAAAGGAAAAGCGATACAAGGTTGAGCCTGGTAACTACTTGCCACTGCGTGCTAACATACCAAAGCCATTAACAATCACAGTGGCTTTTGTACTTGATAGGAAACTGACATTTCTTATATGCAAATGAGGCAGGTTTTTCACACTAACTCATTGTTTTTAAAGGAATTTAGTGACTTGGTGCCGAAGGCCGGACTCGAACCGGCACGTATTTCTACGGTTGATTTTGAATCAACTGCGTCTACCGATTTCGCCACTTCGGCACTGAAGGGGATGCGGAAACGTTGTGAATTATACCTGTCGCGCGCCGCCATGCAAGCGACGACGCGCGAAACCCGCGCTAAGTGCCCAAAAAACCAGCGCCCTTCCTTACTCCAGCTCAGACACCGCCAGACGAATCACCCCCGCCGCCTTCTGCTCCGGCAGCGCCAGCACCTTCGCCCACATCTCCTGCACCATATCGCAGGAGAGCTTCTCTTTGCCCGTCGCCTTCTCCGGCATCTGCAACAGCTGGATGTCCTCGCCGTACTTATCGGCAAGTGCCTTCATAATCGGCCGCACATCCTCGACAGCCGCCTCACGTTCGGCCTGGGTCACGGTGTGGCGGTTTTTGCCGTAGGCCGCGCGCATCATGTCGGCGTCGACCTGCATGCGCCGCGCCATCAGGTCTTTATCCAGCATGCGCATCGGGTTCACGCCGCCCTTCACCGTCGGGTAGAGGAAGCGGAAGCAGGCGTCGTCGCTCACCTTCTGGATGGCGGCGGTCTGCTCCATGTTGATGGTCATATAGTTCACCACGTTGGCATCCGGGGCGTTTTGCAGGCGCGACATCTGCAGATGCAGGATCTGCGGCTGGATGGTGTCGATAATCTGCTGCTCCGGCTCGCCCGCTTTTTGCAGGACGGCCATCTGGTCGAGGATGCGCTGATGCAGCGCGGGCTCCTGCTCCTTAATCACCTGCCAGGCGGGCATCGCGTTAAGGGCGGAATCCATCTGCCGTTCCGGGGCGCGCTGCCTGTCGAAGAACACCCAGAACGCCACGGCGGCGGCCACCACAACAACCATCACGGTACGGGTCCACGTTTTATTCATCTCGCATCCTTATCCTTGAGTTGTGCCGGTTTACACCGGCACGCCGCTGTGGAAGCGAAACTCGTTGTCCGGTGTCGAGATAAGTGTGGCTTCAATTTCGCCAAAAAGCTTTATACGCGGTGAGATATCGTCGTCGCTCACCTGCTGGGCCAGCGTCAGGTAGTCCTGATAGTGGCGCGCTTCCGAGCGCAGCAGCGAGAGATAGAACTTCTGCAGGTCGTCGTCGAGGAACGGGGCCAGCGCAGCGAAGCGTTCGCAGGAGCGGGCTTCAATGTAGGCGCCGCAGATGAGCTTATCGATCAGCGTCAGCGGTTCGTGGGTGCGCACTTCCTTCAGCATCCCTTTGGCGTAGCGGCTGGCGGTGATTTTGACGTACGGAATGTCGCGGGCTAGCATCGCCTCTCGAACCTGCCAGAAGTGGTGCAGCTCTTCCTTAATTAGCAGCACCATGCTGTCGATGAGCGCCTGGCCCCACGGGTCGTCGGTTTTGGGCATTACGCTTTTGCCAATCTGCCTGTGCAGGGAGATGAAGTCCGGCTCCGGGCCGTCGCGAAAGGTAAACTGTTCGTAGGGCTTGAGCCAGTCGAGCAGCGCGTCGGCACCGCTTTCGTCGGCGACGTATTTACGCACCAGCAGCAGCGCGGTCTGGGCGGCCTTGAGCTCGCATACCATGTGGTCGGTGAGCAGCAGCGGCAGGTTCGCCGGGTCGCGGGCTTTATTAATCCATGCTTGCGGGGTCGGGCACTGGAGGAAGTTGAGTACGGGGGCGAGTATCTGCGGGTAATCCATGGTTCTGCCTTGAAAAAGCGGTGGCGCGGGCCACCGCCTGAAACGCTTAGTGACGCACGCCGTCGTCGTCTTCGTCGACGTAATCTTCGTCGTCGCCTTCTTCGCCGTCTTCACCGTTCGGATCTTCGAAGTAGGTTCCCCAGCCGTCGTATTCCACTTCAAACTTCTCGGCCAGGTTCATCAGCTGTTCTACCTGCGCGTCGATAAGCTCCGCCTTCAGCGCGCCTTCGCTCAGGATGTCGCAGCAGATGACGGTATCGCCCTCTTCCACTTCCAGCTCTTCCGGCTCGGTCACTTCGTAACCCAGTTTAAAGGCTTCTACCGCCAGTTTTTCCAGCGCGTCGAAATCATCCGCAGAGAAATGGTGCTCGATGGTGTACAGCGCGTCCGGATCGCTACCGTCTTCCAGCAGTTCTTCAATAATCAGACGCGTCTCTTCGCGTTGCTCTTCCAGGTGTTCCGGGTTTGCCATGGCTCAATCCTCTTTAAAGTGCGGCAGATACTTCTATTTTCACACACGGACGGGTTTGCCTCCACCTTTGTTGGAAAGATTTGTGAAACGGGGTTGCAAATGAATAATTACACATATAAAGTGAATTTTAATTCAATAAGTGGCGTTTGCCATGTGAGGATAAAATGTCTGATCTGTACAAGAAACACTTTCTGAAATTGCTCGACTTTACCCCTGCACAGTTCACTTCTCTGCTGACCCTTGCCGCACAGCTCAAAGTCGATAAAAAAAATGGCAAGGAAGTACAAAAGCTTACCGGTAAAAACATCGCGCTCATCTTCGAAAAAGACTCAACCCGTACACGATGCTCTTTCGAAGTTGCCGCATTTGACCAGGGCGCGCGCGTTACCTATTTAGGGCCGAGCGGCAGCCAGATTGGGCATAAAGAGTCAATTAAGGACACCGCGCGCGTGCTGGGGCGGATGTACGACGGCATTCAGTATCGCGGTCACGGCCAGGAAGTGGTTGAAACGCTGGCGCAGTACGCGGGCGTGCCGGTGTGGAACGGGCTGACCAACGAGTTCCACCCGACCCAGCTGCTGGCGGACCTGCTGACCATGCAGGAGCACCTGCCGGGCAAGGCGTTTAACGAGATGGCGCTGGTCTACGCGGGCGACGCGCGCAACAACATGGGCAACTCGATGCTGGAAGCGGCGGCGCTGACCGGGCTGGATCTGCGGCTGGTGGCCCCGAAGGCCTGCTGGCCGGAAGAGAGCCTGGTGGCGGAGTGCAGCGCGCTGGCGGAGAAGCACGGCGGGAAGATCACGCTGACGGAAGACGTGGCGGCGGGCGTGAAGGGCGCGGATTTTATCTATACCGACGTCTGGGTGTCGATGGGCGAAGCCAAAGAGAAGTGGGCGGAGCGGATTGCGCTGCTGCGCGGGTATCAGGTGAACGCGCAGATGATGGCGCTGACCGGCAACCCGGACGTGAAGTTCCTGCACTGTCTGCCGGCGTTCCATGACGACCAGACCACGCTCGGCAAGCAGATGGCGAAGGAGTTCGATCTGCACGGCGGGATGGAAGTAACGGACGAGGTGTTTGAGTCGACGGCGAGCATCGTGTTCGACCAGGCGGAAAACCGGATGCATACCATTAAGGCGGTGATGGTGGCGACGCTTGGGGAGTGATTGACTCCTCTGCGGCCTGGTGCCCTCACCCCAGCCCTCTCCCACGGGGAGAGGGAGAAAACACTAAAAACGACAACAGCGTTATCGTCAGGCAGAAAAATTCATTTTACTGACGCTTTCTCAGATACGCATTAACCATAATAAGAATTTATGTTTTTATTAACCATTATTTATTGAGTAGATAATGGTTAATATCAGGTCATTATCAATTACAAAACACCGTATATTATCGGCGTAATATTTCCTTATTGCTGCATTTCGTTAATAAGGATTATTCATGTCATGGAATAAGCATGAAGCTGTGTCATACGCCCGTAGCCACGCACTAACCCATACTGGACACTATTGCGCTCGAGCAATCGCCGCCGCCATTCGAGCCGGAGGGCTTAAAATCGAAGGGGCAAACGCTAAGGATTTCTGGCGTTCTCTTGAAAAAGCAGGGTTCTCAAAAGTCTATGGCACCCCCATAGAGGGGAATATCGCGGTGATTGATGCCTTGCCCGGCCAGAATCAGTACGGGCATGTCTGTATTTACGATGGCGCTGGAACCTGGTATTCAGATTTTAAACAGAGAACACTGTACCCGGGGCCAACCTATCGCCAACTCCAGCCAGCAATAACCTTATACAGGCATTATTAATATGAATAAGCTCATCTTAATTGTGTTATTCAGCACAACCGCATTGGGGGCCGAAGATTTTCAGATACCGATGCAGCGCGCCCTTGAATTCAATCGCTGGTACGTCAAACAGGTGAAAAACGATCGTTATCCCATCCAACAGGGAAATGAAATCGATAAGTTCGTTACGGCCAGCACCATGAAAAAATTACGTCATGCAGACGATCCCCGTTATGCCGATGCTGAATTTTACGAGGCTGATTTTTTTATGAAATCGCAGTATATCGGCGAGGACTGGGCTGAGAATGTGGCTATTGATTCGTATGATTCAGACCCGGTCTGTGTAAACGTGAATATCACGTTTGGCAAAAAGACCCAGCACACAGTCATTGATTGCATGGTTAAAGAAGATGGGATCTGGAAAATTCAGTCTGTCGCCGCTCGGGATAATAATTGATTCCCCCGCTAACAATAATGTAGCCGGGTGGCGCTGCGCTTACCCGGCCTACAAAACCCGTAGGCCCGTGCAAGCGAAGCGCCGCCGGGCAAATCAGGTGACGATGCGGCCTGATGCCCTTTCTCCCACAACCCGCTCTACTCAATTGATTTTTCACCCCGAAAAAGGTACGTTTTCGCCTTAATTCCAGCGTGGACATACCAGCATTATGCCGATTATTCAGTCTGTTGAACGTGCGTTGCAGATCCTCGACCTGTTCAACGAGCAGGCCACCGAGCTTAAGATCACCGACATCAGCAAACTAATGGGGCTGAGCAAGAGTACCCTCCACTCGCTGCTGAAAACCCTGCAGCTTCACGGCTATATCGATCAGAACCCGGAAAACGGCAAGTATCGCCTCGGCATGAAGCTGGTCGAGCGCGGCCATTTTGTCGTGGGCTCCATCGATATTCGGCAGAAGGCGAAAGGCTGGCTGACGGAGCTGTCCCAGCGGACCGGGCAGACCACTCACCTGGGGATCCTGGACGGACGTGAAGGGGTCTATATAGAAAAGATTGAAGGCAAGCTGGCCGCCATCGCCTATTCGCGCATCGGCCGCCGCCTGCCGGTTCACGCCACCGCCATCGGCAAGGTGCTGATTGCCTGGCTGGGCGAGGCCGAGCTGAACGTCCTGCTGGAGGGCTATCAGTACACCTCCTTTACGCCCGCTACCCTCGCGTCTCGCGAAGCCTTAATGAGCGCCCTGGCGCAGACCCGCGAGCAGGGCTATGCCCAGGACAGCGAAGAGAACGAGCAGGGCGTGCGCTGCGTGGCGGTGCCGGTGTGGAACCACGAGTCCCGGGTAATTGCCGCCCTGAGCCTGTCGACGCTGACCTCGCGCGTGGACGACGCAGAGCTGGCTAACTTTCGCGAGCAGCTTCAGCAGGCCGGGCTCCAGCTCTCACGCGCGCTGGGCTACCCGGCCTGAGCCGTTAGGCCGGCTCGTAGGTGAAGTAGTCGAAGTCCGCGTAGCAGCCGTCGCCGCTGATGTCCTCGCAGTGCAGCCCCACAAATGCGCCGGTGAAGAAGCCGCGCCCGCCGATGTAGTCGTCCGATAGCTTCCACGCCTCATACGTTACCGGCACGGCGTGCCACGTCTCGCCGTCGAACGAGTAGCTGTAGCGGTAGACCAGCGTATCCACATCTACCCGCAGCCAGACGCTCTCCGCATGTTCCGGCACCGGAATCGGCTGCTCGTGCAGCGGCCACGACGGCACGTTGTGGTCGAGCTGGATAACCTTAATCGTTCTGCCCTGCCCCTCCTCGTAGTCCACAAAGCAGTAGCTCCAGTTTTTGCTGTTGTAGTAGCAGGTCAGCCCCGCGCTCTGCTGGAAGTGGACCGGCGAGAACTGCATCCGCGTTTCTGAACGAAAAGCGAAGTGCTGCCAGCGGCGCGCCACGGTCGACTGGGTAAAAGTCGAGTTGAGCGAGTCGTTGCCGTAGAGCCGTAAATAGCCGGGGCGCGCGGTGAGCGAGCCGAGGGTATCGTCGAACGGAACGCGCAGGGTCTGCAGTTCCGGGTCGAGCGAACTGGCGTCGAAATCGTCCCGCCAGCTGTGCTGAACGGCAGCGGGCTGCTCGGCAATCTGCGGGCCTTTCACGGTCAGCTGCGCGTGCTTGCCGCCTTCCACGTACGGCCAGCCGTCGCGCCACTCAATGCGAGCGAGACCGGTCTCACGGCCCAGAGGGCAGTAGCCGCGTCCGCCGGAGGCCAGCAGCGGCACGCCGGGCAGGCGCAGCGGGCGGCTGGTGAGGTAGGCCATGTACCACTCTCCGGTGTGGGTCTGCAGCAGCGAGCCGTGTCCGCTCTTCTGCAGCGGGTTCTCCGGCAGGTGCCAGCTGGTCATCATCGTCACGTCCGGGTGCAGCTCGTACGGCCCGTCGATGGTTTTTGAACGCAGCACCACGACGGCGTGCTCGTAGCTGGTGCCGCCTTCGGCAACCATCAGGTAGTACCATCCCGCGTGCCGATAAAGATGCGCCCCTTCGGTGTAGCAGAGCGGCGTGCCGGTAAACAGCGTTTTACGCTCGGGCGAGAGGGTGCCGGTCTGCGGGTCAAACTCCTGCATCACGATGGTGTTGTGCGGGTTGCTGTGATGGCGCGGTCCCCACGGGCGGTAGATATAGTATTTGCGGCCATCGTCGTCGTGGAACAGGGACGGGTCAAACCCGCCGTTGCCCATCGGGATCGGCTCGCTCCACGGCCCCTCGATGGAGGGCGCAGTGACGAGGTAGTTGCGGCCGTTTTTCCACGGCGAGTCGACAATCTTTACGTCGGTGTAGAGCAGCCAGAATTTGCCGTCGGCGTAGCTCAGGCACGGCGCCCAGATGCCGCCGGAGTCCGGGTTGCCCTTCATGTCCAGCATCGACACGCGGTCCAGCGGGGTGCTGACCAGCGACCAGTTTTTCAGGTCGCGGGAGTGGTAGATGCGCACGCCCGGGAACCACTCGAAGGTCGAGGTGGCGATGTAGTAGTCCTCGCCCTGACGGCAGAGGGACGGGTCCGGGTTGAAGCCGGTGAGTATTGGGTTGGTGATTTCCATATTGCCTCCGGTTAATGGGATGCGGCTGTCGCAGCGTCGGGAATGGCCTCGCCCTGCGCCGCGCGGTGCTTAATCAGCTGCTGGCTGATGGCCTCCACGCGGGCGTCGGTGAGCTTATAAAACGACAGCATGATGAACATGCCCGCGTAGAGCACCACGGGCACCACGCAGAACAGAATTTTGATGGTGGTCAGCACCTCGACCGGCTGCACGCTGCTGCTGGCGGAGTAGTTCACGTACGCCAGGATCCAGCCCACCACCGCCCCGCCAATCGCCAGGCCAATCTTCAGGCTGAACAGGTAGGTGGAGAACACCAGCCCGTCGAGGCGGCGACCGCTGCGGCTCTCCTCATAATCCACCACGTCAGAGGCCATCAACCACTGCAGCGGCGTGGTGGTGTTAAAGACGAACAGGAACAGAATGTTGAGGGCAAAAATCAGCGCAATATGCTCCGCCGGGGTGACGAAAATCAGCAGGCTAATCAGCGAGTAAGCGACGATGATCCACTTGAAGGCGGTAACGCGGTCGAAGCGGCCCAGCAGGCGGGAGGAGCAGAGCGAGCCGAACATGGTGGCGAGGCTGCCGTAGAGTAAAAACTGGGTCGCCATCTCCGGATGATCCATCACGTATTTCACGAAGTAGAGCGTCGCCCCGCCGCGCACCACGTTGGAACAGGTTGCCATCATCTTGAACGCGCACATGATGCGCCACTGGGTGTTGCCCAGCAGCAGCTTAAGATCTTTCGCCACCGACGAGCCCGGCTGTACCTCAAAGGTGTAGCGCTCTTTGGTGGTGAAGAAGCAGACGTAGAGCAGCACCACGCCGCTCAGCCCCAGAACGCACATGGCGCCGAAGTAGCCCACCTGCTCGTTCCCTTTGCCAATGATGCTGACCAGCGGCAGCGCGATGCCGCTGATGGCGAGCGAGCCCGCCGCGGCCAGGAAGAAGCGCCAGGACTGCAGGGCGTGACGCTCTTTCGGGTCGGCGGTAATGACGCCCGGCATGGCGCAGTACGGCACGTTAACGAAGGTGTAGACCAGGGTAAGGAGAATGTAGGTCACGCAGGCGTAGATGATCTTGCCCTGTGCAGAGAAGTCCGGCGTGTAGAAGGTCAGCACGCAGACGATGCCGAACGGGATGGCGCCCCACAGCAGGAACGGGCGGAACTGGCCGTGCCGCGTGCGGGTGCGGTCTACCAGCAGCCCCATCAGCGGGTCGGTGACGGCGTCGAGCACGCGGGAGACCAAAAACAGCGTGCCCATAATCCCCGCCGACAGGCCGAAGACGTCGGTGTAGAAATAGGCCAGCAGGAACATGGTGGCCTGCCAGACGAAGCCGCAGGCGGTGTCACCCAGCCCGTAGCCAATTTTATCTTTCATGGTTAATTGCGTCATCAGAATTACACCCTTATGTAGTGTGCTGAATTACAACATCGTGTTAATGGAGTGTAATGAGCTGTTCAATTAATCAGCAATGGTCATATCTTATTTCTGAATTACGTTATTTTGCTTTTGTGACGCCGACGATATATCTCAACTTATTGTTTATATTATTAAATAACAAAAACAACAAAGCCGCCCGCGGGATATTTCCCGCAGACGGTTTTATCTCTGAAAATAATTAAATGCCGAGCGCTTTTTTACCGGCGTTAATTACCTCAATGATTTTATCGGTGTCATAAATACAACCTTTCCAGGTGCCGCCGCTCACCGACTGCAGCGCCGCCCACAGCCGGGTATCGTCCGGCAAAAAGTCGTGGGCGTGCAGGTCCGGATGCGTCTGCCTGACTGCCAGCTCGCGCGCCCCCTCTTCCGGCGTCAGCGGGTTGTCCGCCGTGCCGATGAAGTTCACGCTGCCTGTTAACGTCAGACGATCCGCGGCAATCTCGATGATGTCGTTATCGCGCAGCTTGCCAATCGGCCCGCCCGCCAGCGCCTCCGGCGACACGTGGCCGAAGCAGGCGCCCGTCGACACGCCGGAGAAGCGCGCATCGGTGATTAAGGATACCGTCTTGCCCCACGAGATATGTTTGAGCGCGGAGGTGAGCTGGTAGGTCTCCTCCATGCCGGTGCCGGACGGCCCGCCGCCGATCACCACCATGATATCGCCCTGCTTAATCTCTTCCCGCTTGATGGCCCTGATCGCCTGCGCCTCCGAGACAAACACCCGCACCCGGCCGGTGTGGCGATACACGCCATCTTCGCCCACCACCGACGGGTCGATCGCCGTGGCCTTGATCACCGATCCCTCCGGCGCGATGTTGCCCGTCGGGAAGCAGACCGTCGAGGTCAGCCCTTTCGCTTTTGCCTTCTCCGGCGGCAGGATCACGTCATCCGGCTCCACGCCGTCCTGCTCGCGCAGGCACTGGCGGAAGCGCGCCCGGCGCTCGGACGCCTGCCACCAGTCGAGGTTCTCGCCCACCGTCTGGCCGGTGACGGTCATCGCATCAAGATGCAGCAGGCCGAGATCGCGCAGGTGGAGCATCACCTCCGGCACGCCGCCCGCGAGGAAGGCGCGCACGGTCGGATGATAGTCCGGGCCGTTGGGCAGCACGCTCACCAGGCGCGGCACCCTGCGGTTAACCCGCGTCCAGTGTTCAACATCCGGAATAGTGCAGCCCGCCGCGTGGGCGATGGCCGGAATGTGCAGCAGTAAATTGGTGGAGCCGCCGAACGCCGCGTGGATCACCATCGCGTTTTCGATGGCTTTATCGGTGAGGATATCGCGCGTGGTGATGCCGCGGTTATCCAGCTCGCTCACCGCCCGCGCCGACTGGCGGGCGATCTCCAGCCACACCGCCTGTCCGGACGGCGCCAGCGCGGAGTGCGGCAGCGCCAGGCCCAGCGCTTCCGCGACCACCTGCGAGGTGCCCGCCGTGCCGAGGAACTGACACCCACCGCCCGGCGACGCGCAGGCGCGACAGCCCAGCTCGGCGGCCTCCTGCAGGGAGAGTTCGTGGTTGGCGAAGCGCGCGCCGATGGTCTGGACCTTGCCCGCGTCTTCGCCGACGGTCGGCGGCAGCGTCGCCCCGCCCGGCACCAGAATGGTCGGCAGGTCGTGCATCGCGGCCAGGGCAATCATGGTGGCGGGCAGCCCTTTATCGCAGGTTGCCACGCCTATTACCGCCCGGCGCGTCGGCAGGGAGCGGATCAGGCGGCGAAACACGATCGCCGCGTCGTTGCGGTACGGCAGGGAATCAAACATGCCGTGCGTGCCCTGAGAACGGCCGTCGCACGGATCGCTGACGAAGGCCGCGAACGGGATCCCGCCGTTGCGGGTGATCTCCTTCGCCGCCGCCTGCATCTGCATGCCGATCTCCCAGTGCCCGGTGTGGTAGCCCAGCGCAACCGGGCGTCCGTCTCCGGCGCGGATCCCGCCCTGGGTACCAATAATCAGCACCTCTTTGCCGGTGAGCTTGTTGGCGTCCCATCCCATCCCGGCGTTCTGCGTCATACCGAACAGGTTGCCGCTGGGGGATTCCATCAGCATCTGCGGGGTCAGCGGCAGCGCGCCCTGCGGCCCCGCCGCGTGGGTGATCACCGCATAAAACGCGTCGTCCTGTGGGGTGAAAATTTTCTCAATGGTCATCGTTATCGTCCGGCTCAGCAGAGCTTGAGCTGTTGCAGCAGGGTTTTCAGCTGCGCCTTGCGCGGCGCGTCCAGCGGCGAGGCTGGCGGCAGAACGTGCGTGGAAATCGGGCGGCCGCAGAGCACTATCGCCTCTTTAATGACGTTCACAAACGGCGTATCCAGCTGATACATCTGCGGTATTTGCAGTAAGGTCTGATGATACTCAGCCGCTTTCGCCACGTCTTTATCCCGCCAGGCTTTCAGAAGATTCACCGACACCTGCGGTGCAAAGTTGCCGCTGGCTGAGATCGCCCCGTCGCCGCCGAGCAGCAGGGTATTAAACAGATGATCGTCGTAGCCGCACAGCACGGTGAAGTGCGGATGGGCGCCTTTAACGGTGTGGATCATGCTGCGCAGGTGGGCGACGGAGTCGATGGTGTCTTTGATGCCGACGATGTTGCTGCGCGAGTCGGCCAGGGTTTTCACCAGCGCCGGGGTCAGATCCTGCCCGGTCAGCGCCGGGAAGTTATAGAGCATCACCGGCAGCGTGACGCTGTCCGCCACCTGTTCGAAATAGCGGATCAGGTTCGCTTCCGACACTTTCCAGTAGTAGGGGTTGATCACCACGATGCCGTCCGCACCCGCCTGCTGCGCGTGCTGGCTCAGCTCAATGGTTTCCCGGGCGTTGGTGCCGCCGGTGCCGATCAGAACCGGCACGCGGCGATCGACATGATCGATCGCAAACTGGGCAATGGTTTTACGCTCTTCGCCGCCGAGCTGGGAGAACTCGCCGCCGCTGCCCAGGAAGAACAGGCCGTCAACGCCTGCTTTGATCAGATCGTCGATCAGCGCGGCGGTGCCCAGCTTATCGAGCTGGCCGTCGGCGGTAAAAATGGTGGAGACAGGGGGAATGATTCCCGTGAACAACGCGGACTGCGGCATGAGATCTCCTTGCTGAATCATTTTGTTCTACATTATAGAACAGCGTTCATTAATTTAACGATCATACTATGACGCAGAAAAAGCGCAGGTAAATGGGAAGGGGAGAGGGAGTGCGGGAAATTTAAGCTGGATCACATATTGCCCCTCACCCCGGCCCTCTCCCCATAGGGGCGAGGGGGAAAAGATGGCTCGGTGCAGTTCCCTCTCCCCTTTGGGGAGAGGGTTAGGGTGAGGGGTAAGGGTTACTCTACCAGCATCTTCACCACAACCTTACGCACCTGCGCCGGTGCTCCCACCGCGCACAGCGGCTTGTGCACTTCGCCCGGCCAGAACACCACAAAATCCCCTTCGCTCAGCACCACGGTTTTCTCCAGCTCGCCTTCCGGCAGGAACGCGATGTCTTTGTCCGCCAGCCAGTCGGTGTCCGGCGTGCCATGCGGCAGGGTGCTGAAAGTCATCCCTTCCTGACCCTTCATCACAATCTGGATGTCCAGATAGCGCGCGTGGTACTCGGCGCGACGCTCGGCGAACGGCTGGGTCATGTCTTCCGAGACCAGATAAAACAGGCTGTTGCCGTTGATGTCGTGTTTCCCGAGCGGCGTGGCGTCGGTGACGTGGGCTTTGACGTGCTCAATGGCCTGACGAAGATCGTCAGGCAGCCAGGACTGCAGATGGTGGATGTTGCCAACAATCATGTTTTAACCCTCAATATAAAACAATGTTTCATTTTTATCTTTTATACGAGAATCCCGGCTGCCATACCAGCCCTTTTTGGAAGAGGTTTGCGCGAGCGCATGTTTATCGGAAATGGTGTTAAATTGCTGTTAACCCTGCCCAGGCATTTATGCAGGGGTTATGCATAACCTCGATCCGTGCTTATCGCACGGCTGTTCTAACCTCTTGATCATGCTCTCAAATTAACAAAACCCGTTGCCGCCTCACACTTTACTGTTTTGATAATTTGCTCTAAAAAACCATAATTATTTATTGATTTTTCTTAAGTCAAAAATAGTTAATTACGTTAATTGCATAGCCATTCTTACACAAGATATGTATCATTTAAAATCAGCCACATAACAACATATTTCAAAAGATTAAAATCTACAAAATAATAACAACCTCAAATAATGCCACCGGATCCTGCTTAGCTATTCACCCCTCAATAATATGAAATTAATCATTATCTGATGCGAATCATGCAAATGAAAACAAACCCCTTAATATCCGGTTTCGCGTGAGCAATATCACAATACGGATTATTTAACTGCCTAGTATGAATCACGAAATCAATTGAGCTTAGCCGCCATGCAATTAAATACATCACATGGCGCATGCCCTTTTTATTCTGAAAAACAGTTAAAGGAATAATTATGGAAAAGCATTACGTCGGTTCTGAAATTGGTCAATTGCGTAGCGTTATGCTGCACCGCCCAAATTTAAGTCTTAAACGTTTAACCCCGTCAAACTGTCAGGAGCTGCTATTTGACGACGTGCTCTCGGTTGAACGGGCGGGTGAGGAGCATGACATTTTCGCAAACACGCTGCGCGAGCAGGGTGTGGAAGTCCTGCTGTTGACCGACCTTCTGACACAAACCCTTGATATTGCAGAGGCGAAGGCCTGGCTTCTGGATACGCAAATCTCCGACTACCGCCTCGGCCCCACCTTTGCCGGCGATGTCCGCGGCTGGCTGGCGGATATGCCGCACCGCGAACTGGCGCGCAGATTAAGCGGCGGATTAACCTACGGTGAAATTCCGGCAGCCATTAAAAATATGGTGGTCGATACCCACACGGCGAATGATTTTATTATGAAGCCGCTGCCGAACCATTTATTTACCCGCGATACCTCGTGCTGGATTTATAACGGCGTCTCTATTAACCCGATGGCGAAACCGGCCCGTCAGCGTGAAACGAATAACCTGCGGGCAATATATCGCTGGCACCCGGCGTTTGCCGACGGCGATTTTATTAAGTATTTCGGCGACGAGAATATTAATTACGACCACGCCACCTTAGAAGGCGGCGACGTATTAGTAATTGGCCGAGGCGCGGTCCTGATCGGCATGTCCGAACGCACGACGCCGCAGGGCGTGGAGTTTCTCGCCAACAGCCTGTTCAAACACCGCCAGGCAGAGCGCGTGATCGCCGTTGAATTGCCAAAACACCGCTCCTGCATGCACCTCGACACCGTTATGACCCACATCGACGTGGACACCTTCTCCGTCTACCCGGAAGTGGTGCGCAAAGACGCCCAGTGCTGGACGCTCACCCCGGACGGACGCGGCGGCCTGCTGCGCACCCAGGAAACCGACCTGCTGCACGCCATCGAGAAGGCCCTCGGCATTAGCCAGGTGCGCCTGATAACCACCGGCGGCGACGCCTTCGAAGCCGAACGCGAGCAGTGGAACGACGCCAACAACGTGCTAACCATCCGCCCCGGCGTAGTGATCGGCTACGAGCGCAACGTCTGGACCAACGAGAAGTACGACAAAGCGGGCATCACCGTGCTGCCCATCCCTGGCGACGAACTCGGACGCGGCCGCGGCGGCGCGCGCTGCATGAGCTGCCCACTGGAACGCGACGGAATTTAAAGGAGCCATCATGGAACGAAAACCCACTCTGGTTGTGGCGCTTGGCGGCAACGCGCTGCTCAAGCGCGGCGAGCCGCTGGAAGCGGAGATCCAGCGCCAGAACATCGAGCAGGCCGCCCGCACCATCGCCGGGCTGACGGAACAGTGGCGCGTGGTGCTGGTACACGGCAACGGGCCGCAGGTCGGGCTGCTGGCGCTACAGAACAGCGCCTACGACAAAGTGACGCCCTACCCGCTGGACGTTCTCGGTGCCGAAAGCCAGGGGATGATCGGCTACATGCTCCAGCAGGCGCTGAAAAACAATCTGCCCCAGCGCGAGGTGAGCGTCCTGCTCACCCAGGTGGAAGTGGATGCCGCCGACCCGGCCTTCCGCAACCCGACCAAGTACATCGGCCCCGTCTACAGCGAAGCGCAGGCAAAAACGCTGGCCGCGGAAAAAGGCTGGGTGTTCAAGGCCGACGGCAGCTACGTCCGTCGCGTGGTGCCGTCGCCGCAGCCGAAGCGCATCGTCGAAAGCGACGCCATCACGGCGCTGATCCAGCGCGACCACCTGGTGATCTGCAACGGCGGCGGCGGCGTGCCGGTGGTGGAGAACGCCAACGGCTATCGAGGGATTGAGGCGGTGATCGACAAAGACCTCTCCGCCGCCCTGCTGGCGAGGCAAATCGAGGCCGACGCCCTGCTGATTTTGACCGATGCCGACGCGGTGTACCTCGACTGGGGCAAGCCGACCCAGCGCCCGCTGGCGCAGGTCACGCCGGAGCTGCTCAGAGGCATGCAGTTCGACGCCGGATCGATGGGGCCGAAAGTGGCCGCCTGCCGCGAGTTTGTTGAGGCCTGCAACGGCATTGCCGGGATCGGCGCGCTGGCCGACGGCGCGGAGATCCTGGCGGGCGAGAAAGGCACGTTGATTCGTAATTGAGCACCCGTTTCCCCTCACCCTAACCCTCTCCCCAAAGGGGAGAGGGGACGATTACACCCTCTCCCCTTTGGGGAGAGGGCCGGGGTGAGGGG
>ERZ1106983.359-NODE-359-length-59391-cov-19.622405_pt1 | contig 59391 bp, 56 predicted proteins | sample MGYA00403693_ERZ1106983 | MGnify/ENA primary metagenome ERZ1106983 (study PRJEB35170, sample SAMEA104062420) | human gut metagenome | biome: human gut; feature: human-associated habitat; material: faeces | place: Denmark | collected 2012-07-13 ...
AGTCTATTTATCAGATAGTTAAGTACCTAACCAGCGTATTTGACTATCCTTCTATTGCTGCCTGCGCCACTTTCATATACGATTATTCCCCAATAGGTTACATTGCCGGTGTATGTGAAGTGTATGCGCTTTGGTATGACTTTTTTCTAAAGCTGCTACTTTCTTAGCATTATTATTCTATCGCAGCTTGGGCCTCTCCAATACATATCTGAATTTCAATAAGATGCAATATCTGTGTATGTAATCTGTATGCATCTTGATATAATCCCATACAATGCTTGGAACAGTTGCAATAGATATTAAGGATGAATGATTTGACCTCTCTGTAACGAGATGACGCATTCATTTAAATTTCAGTATTGTTTATTTCCTATCTTTCAATAGTTCAATAATCACGTCCTTATCCTTCAGGTTTGAATCAAGACGTAAAATCTGTGAGTTCAGACTCTCTATCTGTTCCTTCAGAAGCTTGATTGTTTCCCTCAGGTTCTCTGTTTCTTTCTTTTCGCTGGATAACTGCACGGCCAATTCCGCATCACCTATCAAATTATTTGCATTTCCATCCAATGAAACGGCAGCAAGATGTGCCGATATATGATGCTGTCTCGGACAGAAAAGGGAAAAGAAATTGAAGTCCAATGCTTCGCTGACTTTAATAAGCCTGCTCGTTTCCATTGTCTCCCTTTCCAGTATGCGGTTTATGTGCTGCTGCGGTACACCTATTTTACGCCCAAGCTCAGATTTGCTCAATCCAAGCTCGTTGCGTCTTTTGTCGATAGCCTGACCTACATGCACGTGTTTTATGTCATTATCCATGCGAATCCTTCAATAAATACATCTTAAACAATAAATCATCAAACAAATATTTGGTAATATAAACCATTTTATGTTACTTTGCGGTGTAACCTATTCATTTGGTGAATACAAAGTTAAACATTAAATATTAAATATCCAACAATTATGTCTGAAAACTTAGAAAAAATCCGTCCGGCACTTGTTGCCCTTGAAGTAGGTGAATCCGTTTCATTTCCCATTTCACGTTTGAAAAGCGTCCGTACACAGGCTTCAGAGCTTGGTGCCATCTACAACCGTCAGTTCAAGACCAGGACTGACAGAGAAAACCAAACCATCACGGTCAAACGAACAGTATAGAAACCAAATCAGGTTTATATGAAGATATTACAGTTTCTGGACCATCTTATACCATACGAAACATTCCTGAATGACCTCTCCTCCAGAATTGTCAGGCAATTGAAAGCCGACAAGGATGATCCTGAATTCATCAGCCAGAGGAAGGCATACGAGCTGTTTGGCCGCAGGAATGTAGAAAGGTGGAAACGTCAGGGAAAGGTGGTTTCCTATAAAAGACCGGGTAAGGTGGAATACCGCACAGCAGACCTCAGGCTTCTGCAGCGTACCACCCAGGACTATTTTGATGAAAGTCAGCCGAAACAGGCAGAAAAATTGGTCAAGAAAGATAAATGACAAACATATTATGGCTAACATTCTAATATTTATAAATTTTATTTGTTTAGTTTAGCCGTGATACTCTATGAAATATAAAGAAAGCAATTATAGTAGGTACAGGAATGTGCGTCAGTAACCTTTGTTCGCCAGCTTATAGTTTAAAATAAAGCCAGACAGGTATTTGTATCGCACATTCATAATAATTTTATAATAATGAAAGAAATCAGACCAGCGTGCGATCCAAACGGTGTCTATTCAGTCAAGCGCACCTGTGCTGAACTCGGTATCAGCAACAAGACACTCAGGAAATACAGAGATAACGGATATATCCAACCGCTCAATCCTAATAATGTCAGCCGTCCGAAATACTCCGGCCAGTCAATAATCGATTGTTGGAACCTGCTCAGTACGTTATGATAAGCGAAACAACCATACGGAAAGTAAGGGAACTTGCCATAGAAGACGTACTCAGTCCTTATGTCAGACTGTCCAGAAAAGGTTCAACACTGATGGGACTTTGTCCTTTTCATACTGAGAAGACCGGTTCCTTTGCCGTTACCCCTGACAAGAATCTCTTCCACTGTTTCAGCTGTAACCGTGGTGGTGATTCCATTACTTTTATAATGGAAAAGGAAAACCTTTCCTTTAGTGCCGCCGTGGAATTTATTGCCAGAAACCATAATATTCCGGTAGAATACATCAGTGAAGAGCGCAGTGAGGAACAGATGGCTGAAGCCAGGCACCGGGAATCACTTCTGACAGTTCTCGATACAGTCCAGAGCTTCTTCCTTCAATGCCTCAGAGCAACAGACAAGGAAGAAAGCCTTGATGCCAGGGCATACGCATACAGCCGGTGGCATGAGGAGTTCTGTGCCTTTGCCGGAATAGGCTATGCACCTAAGGACGGCCAAACCTTCATAGATTTCTGCAGAAGTAAAGCATTGAGTGAAGAACTATTGTACGAACTGGGCATGTTCAAGCGTGGCGAGGACGGAAACACATATGCCATGTTCCGACAGCGTATCATGATTCCCGTGAGAAACAGATGGGGACGCATCATTGCCTACACGGCCAGATATATCGGAGACAATAGGAAGGCTCCCAAGTATATCAACTCGGCAACAAGCATTATTTACTCCAAGGGAGAAACAGTATTCGGTATTGACCGTGCCGTCAGACTGCGTGATGCCGACTATTATATCATTGTGGAAGGTGCTCCTGATGTCCTGAGAATGCAGTCGATAGGATATGACAATACGGTTGCATCTCTTGGAACAGCCTGGAGTGACAGCCAGTTTGAACAGCTGAAGAAATATGTATCCTCACTCTGTTTCATTCCTGATTCAGATATTGCGGAAGGCAAATCATACGGACCGGGATTTGAGGCGGTGATGACCAACGGAGCTGCAGCCATAAGAAAAGGATTCCATGTGACAGTCAGAGAACTTCCTTTCGCAGAAATACCATCCGAGACAGAAGGAGAAGTGCAATATGCCAAGAATGATGCCGACAGCTATATCCGCAGCAGGGAGGATTATACCTCATTGCCGGAAAAGCATTTCATCATTTGGCTGGCACAGAAACGTTTTCTGGTAGCAGGTTCCATGGTAGAGGAAAGAAAGTGTGTAGCCGAAATAGCAGACCTGTTGCGCTATATAAAAGACCAGCTGGTATATGACCAGTGCATAGAACAGCTTTCCAGACTGCACGGGAAGGTAAAACTATGGCGTGATGCCGTTGCTCAGGCACGTGGAGAAGCCAGGAGAAGGAACGACAGACCGACAGCCATGAACGAGATGCAGCGTGAAGCGGAGCTGCTGCGCCAGTTCGGTCTGTTTGTCAGGGAAAACTGTTACTACTCCATCGGTGAAGATGATGATGAACCGTCAAGAATCTCCAACTTCATCATGGAACCGCTATTCCATATCGAGGATGAGATAAACGGAACCAGAATCTTCCGTATGAGGAATATATACAATGTATGCAGGTTCATAGAACTGAAGGAGTCAGAACTCTGCTCACTGAGCAACTTCCAGCAGAAGGTCGGCTCACTGGGCAATTATGTATGGCTGGCCAAGATAGACAAACTCAATCGTGTAAAGGAATACCTGTATTCAAAGACCGATACGGCAGAACGTATCAGAAAGCTCGGCTGGAATGCGGCTGAAGGATTCTTCGCTTTTGGTAACGGCATATTCTTTGCAGGTGCATTCAATGCCGTTGACGAATTGGGTATTGTCCGTGGAATCAACGGCAAGGCCTTCTATATACCGGCCACTTCAAAAATCTATCTCAACAATCCGGAGATATTCCAGTTTGAAAGACTCATGGTACATGAGAACCGCAACGGAATAAAACTGTATGATTACGCAAAAAGACTGATGGAAGTGTTCGGTGAGAATTCAAGCGTAGCCTTCTGTTACCTTCTTGCCACTCTCTTCCGTGACATCATATTCAGACGTACCCGTCACTTTCCCATCCTGAACCTTTTCGGTGAAAAAGGAACCGGTAAGACAACCCTGGCTACTTCCCTCCAGTCCTTCTTCCTGCACGGAGTGGATCCGCCCAATCTCGGAGTAACTTCCGTACCGGCCATGAACGACCGTGTATCACAGGCCGTCAACATCCTTGCCGTACTTGATGAATACAAGAACGACCTCGACATCCGCAAGATAGCCTATCTGAAAGGACTCTGGGGCGGTGGTGGCCAGACCAAGAAGAATACAAACACAGACGGTATGGCAGCACAGACCATTGTCACAACAGGTGTAGCCCTTTGCGGCCAGGACAAGCCTACTCAGGATATGGCACTCTATACCCGTGTCATTTTCCTTGCCTTTTCAAAGACATCATTCAACCAGAATGAGAAAAGGGCTTATGAAGACCTTGTATCAGTCTGCAATATGGGACTTACCCACCTCACCCTGGAGATATTGGGACACAGGGAGCTGTTTGAGAAGAACTTTCCGGAAATATACTCCATCACCAAGCGTGAACTGGCTGCAAAACTGGAGAATGAAACAATCCATGACCGTATATTCGGAAATTGGGTCATTCCATTGGCCACCTTCAGGACACTGGAGACAGTCATTGACGTACCTTTCAGCTATGCGGAGCTTTTTGAAGCAGCAGTTAAAGGAATACGCAACCAGAATGAGCTGGCTCAGGAAAGTTCAGAGATATCGGACTTCTGGAGTATGCTTCAGGGATTCCAGACTTCAGGGAAATGTATTGAGAAGGCGCATTACCGCATAAGGTATATGAAATCCTTCCGTCCATTATCTGTAAAAGAAGATATAGAATTTAAGGAAGCACGTCCTATTCTCTATCTGAACACGGCAGCCGTGGCGTCACTGTTCAACAGTAGGAATGCAGGTTCAACTTCCAACCGCTCGAACTGGTCCACCATCATGTCCTACCTGAAATCCCATGCTTCATATTTGGGACTGAAACAGGACAGATTCACCATACTTCTGCCCAGCGGACTTCCTGACTATACCATCGACATTGTTAATGGCGAGCAGGTTAAGAAGGTAAAGGTAAACCGACCAAAGGCATTATGCTTTGATTACCTACAGCTAAAGGAAACTTTTGGACTGGATCTTGAAACTGAGGTTGTAGCTGAAGTGCAAGACATGCAGGAAGAAGTGATGACAGAAATGTAACACACTTTCAAACAGAATGAATTTGATTTTACATAAATGATTAATCTGAACTCTGATGATGAAAGAAGTAAAGGGTTTAATACAAATCAAAAATATAATGGTAGTATTAAAAGACTTCTCTTAGTTTTTTTGGTGAAATCACCAAGTTCTTAGATAAAAAAGCATAAATATTTAGCAATTTTTAATGATAGAGTTGACTATTTGACGGAAACAAAGTATTTTTGTACATCAATAATTTTATAACCATATTACGATGGCAAATGCAGACCAAATATTATCTCTGATACGCAATCATTTAAACAATGATGATGCACAATTCAGAAAGGTTGCCTTACAGATTTCAGCTGTAGAGGCAAAGAATGGTCATGCTGTATTGGCGAGAACTATCCAGGAATTGTTAAGCCAGAAAAAGACCTCTTTTAGCAATTTAAAAATTATTCCACGCAATAAGGATGTTGACGATTTGTTGCTTCAGACTGAAACATATGACAGTTTGAATGATCTGGTTACAGATAAGTCTGTAAAGGAGAAGCTGGAAAGGGTAATAAAGGAATATACAAGAAGAGAAGAACTTCAGAAATATGGCCTTGCAAATCGCCGTAAGCTGTTACTCTATGGTATGTCTGGTACAGGTAAGACTATGACATCAGGGGTATTGGCAAAGGAACTTAATCTTCCTTTCTTTATTGTAAGAACAGAAAAGATTATCACTAAATTCATGGGTGAGACAGGTCAGAAACTTAGCCGTATTTTTGATTTTATAGATGAAGTTCCTGCCGTTTATCTCTTTGATGAGTTTGACGCTATAGGTGCACAACGTGGAATGGAAAATGAGGTCGGTGAACAACGCAGAATACTTAATACATTCCTGCAGTTGTTGGAGCGTGATTCTTCTGATAGTTTTATTGTTGCAGCTACAAATGCAATAGAGTCCATCGACAAGGCAATGTTCCGGCGTTTTGATGATGTTATTGAATACAGAATGCCGGATGCAGAACAACGTTTGTTGTTGTTGCGTGAATATTTATATACAGCAAAAAATCTGGATTTCTCTCAGGCTGAACCTTTATTTATGGGAATGAGCCATGCAGAGATAAAAATGGTATGCTCCGACATATTCAAAGAATCACTGTTAAATGATTTGCCTATAGATATGGAAATGGTGAAAATGATTGTTGACAAACGAAATCAACTGTGCCGTGAAATAGGTTGAATATGTAGGTAATATGCACAAGAAACATTTTTTCTTAGGAAATAAGATAGCAGAAGTTCGTTCTTTTACACCAAGAACCAGGTCTGTACAACCGCCAACCATGCCTGAAAGAAACAGACAGGGACATGCGGCTTATATAAAAGAAATTTATAATACAGCTATTGATAAGGCAATAGAAACTTTGTCACAACGGTCAGAAAGTGGATTACCCGTTGCTGATGGTGTTTATATGAACTTTGACATGGTTTCAGGTTTTGTTCCTCAGGCATTGGCAAAAAGTAGTGGAGCATCTATTCTAAAAATCTCAGAAGATAAAGGTGATGGAAATGTAGATGTAACAATATATGTCAAGAAAGAAAAAAAAGATTGGTTGGACAAAAAAGCTAATGAGTATGCAAATGAAGAAATTTGCACAAGAAATGGGAACCCTAAGAATGCAACTCTGATTGAGCCAATCAATTCTATTGAACAAGCTGATATTCATAGTCTTTATACTTCTGCAGAAGATTTTGATATGCTACCAGATAATCATCTGCAGACATTTGAAATATGGGTAACCAAAGGTGATGATTATAATCTAGAGGAACTTACTAAAACTTTAGACAGTCTTGGCCTTATATCGGCTGGTAAAAATATCCTGGACTTTGACGGAGTTGCTGTTCTGCTAATCAAAGCAACAAAACAACAATTATGTGAGTTACCCTTATCTATTGGTTATATAGAGGGAATACGTCCTTATAAACAGCCTTCAATACTTGTAAAATCCCACAATGAAAGCAGGGAGTGGAGTGAGCTTATTAAAGATGAAATTGAGATTTCAATAAACAGTGACAGTGTAAGGGTCGGCTTGTTGGATTCGGGTGTAAACAATGCTCATGACTTGATAGCTCCATTTTTATCGGATGATATGATGAAAAGTGCAATAGGTGTTTCTGACACTATTGATCATACTTTCCATGGAACGGATATGGCTGGTCTTATCCTATATGGTGATATGACAGATTTAATTTATGGGCATAAGAAATCTGATGCACTTGGAAACAAGTTGGTATCAGTGAAAATATTTGAATCCGGATATGAGACAGATTCTGATTTTTATGGTGCTGTTATAGAGGATGCAATACAGCAAGCTCATAAAATGGGAGCACCTATACAATGCATGGCTGTTACTGATGACATTTCGTATGACTGCAAATCCACGTCGAGTTCTGCTGCGTTAGATGAAAGTATATATAACGGAGGAAATTGTGACCGTCTGGTGGTTGTTTCTGCGGGAAATATTGAGACCACAGAAATAGATGTTTCCAATTATATAGGATCTTGTAAAGCTAATGCTATTAAAAGTCCGGCACAGGCATGGAATGCACTGACCGTAGGAGCTTATACAGAGAAGACTGTTGTAACTGATGATAGATATAAGCCTCTGGCTGCGCCTGGAGGAATTTCTCCGATGTCAAGAACCTCCTGGAGTTGGAGAAATGGTCTTAACAAGCCTGAGATTGTAATGGAAGGCGGTAATGTAGCTAATCATCCTGTACTGCAGACAACAACAACTCCTGATCTGAGCCTGATTTCGACCAGTGCAGACTTGGCAGAATCATTGGAGCCATTTTATGCAACTAGTGCAGCCACAGCATTGGCTGCACGTATGGCAGCAAAAATTAAGACAGTGAATCCTGACCTTTCTTTGTTGTCTGTACGTGGTATGATGGTACATTCTGCGAGATGGACTGAAGAAATGAAGCGTATAGGAAGTATCAATGATATCATGTCAATATGTGGTTATGGCATTCCAGATGAAGAAATTGCTTTATTTAGCAATGAAAGATATGCTACATACATCTTTGAAAATGAATTGATACCATATGTACGTAAAGATGGTTCAAATACATATAATCAACTGCATTTTTATGATCTCCCATGGCCTGTTGAATTACTTGAGCAGATGGGAGCAGAAAAAGTAAAGATAAGAATTACACTTTCCTATTATGTAAGGCCTTCTCCTGGTTATGCCGGTAGAAGAAATAAATATCGTTATCCTTCAGCAACTTTGCATTTTGATTTGAAGAGTCCACATGAAAATGTTGAAGAATTTTTATGTAGAAGGAATAAGAATGAAGGAGATAAAACAACGGATAATGATACTCAAAGATGGACAATCAAGCAAAATCGCCGTGAACAAGGTACTGTTCAGTCGGACTGGTTTGAGTGTACAGCAGCTGAATTAGCAGGTTGTGGTCATATAGTTGTTTATCCAGGACCAGGTTGGTGGAAAGAGAGAAAACTGGCTAATGTTGACAATGTTATAAAGTATTCTCTAATAATATCTATAGAAACAAGTGAAACAGAAATATATAATGCTGTAGAGACTGAAATCAACAACAAGATAAGTATACCAATAATGCAGGAAGTATAAACCTATCATTTTAAGTTTAAATCATTGTTTTAAATATAATAGTTGCGGTTTGGAGTAATCCAAACCGCTTTTGTCTAAAAAAGGAGTGGCTAGCTACCTGCAATGCCATCACTAACCATGAAGCTCCAAGCTTTAATCTTAGTTACTGTTTCCTTATCTATTCAATGGCATTAGCCAATTGTGCAGAATCAATGGAAAAGGCTAAAAAAGATTGGTACTACGAGTACAATGGAATAAAAGCAGAAAGATCATGGATAATTGACATTACTTTGTTTCTGTCAACTCCCTTTCCGCAAAGCCATTGAATTATAAACTCTGTGCCATCTTTTGCCAATGACATACTGCTTGCTGCAGGGATTCCGAAAATCCCTAGTACATCTAATCCTACAGATAAGGAATTACTAATAATCTATCCTTTCGGACTTTTGATTGCGGCATGAACCTTCACCAAAGGTTCTACTGCCTAAAAAAGTAAATTTTTCATAACTTTCTTAGAAAAAAATTATAGTTTTTTTAGTAGAGACTATGCTCCATAGTGACAAATGATGGTATCGAACCATAAACTTATGAGTTTTACCTGGACACTTGCCATAGTTTTACTTAAAAGATTGCAAAAATAGCGATTAATCTTAATATTGAATATTATTATTACCATATTTTTAAATTAAATACTTGTTCCCGATATGTCCAATTTCCTGAAACAGCTTAATACTTGGATTTTCCGAATCGGTAACTTTAACTTTCTAATTGAAATATAGGATTTCTCCATAGGTTCGTCAAGTTACAAGAAGCATGTAATCAAATGACGTAAAAGCCCCTATATCTTCTATCTTTTAATGTTGGAAATGTTGATTTATTTAAGTTTTATTTTTGATAAAAAGATGTGCGGATTCCGGTTGTGTTTCATCCGTATTGGATTAAACTTTTTAGAAGTTTTAAATAGTTAAATTTTTGATTATCAGAATATTTTCGTATATTAGTATAGTGATAATGATTATAAACAAACAAAGGTAAAACAAATAAATCCTATGATTATGGCAAGAACATTTACTATTACCAGTTATGGCAAGACTAAGGAATATCCGGAGAGTCAGCGTAAGAAAATGATTAAGGAGTTTGAGACGGCTATGCTTTGCTGTGATGGCAGTGAAGCTGAACGCTACAGGAATATATATGGTGACCTGGTTGCCGGTGAGAAGGAGTGTATGGATACAGAACGTCCATTGGGTCCTGAACTTGAAGCAATGATTGAGCGAATGTTTACTGCTCAAAAGTAATATTCTACAATTGCAGATTTCTATGTTGCATACCTGTTTCTGATACGCCCAATCTTCTGAAGCAGTTTCATTCTAAGTTTTTCCGGAAAAGTAATCTCCACCTTATCACCAAGAGCCAGGATTTCATCCACCAGCTCGTCAGTCACAAGAAGAGTGTAATCAAATGACGTGAAAGTCCCCATATCATTCCTTATCTACCTGAGAATGGTGGAAAGGATGTTTTCTCAGATAATCGGCAAATGAACCATAAGCCCTTAGTGTAACCTCTTCCGGCTGTGTCCGGTTGGAGCTACAACACCAATGGAGTCTGAAAGACGTCTGGCAAGGGAAAATCTGTAGTCAGTATCAAATCTCTTGCCGCTAAGGTAGATTTTGGTCAGTGCATCAAGAGGAACGGCACAGAACTCTGATCCGTTTCTGTACCCGAGCAGATACCAGCGGTTATGGAACAGCTTCAAACCTTCCGGTCTGAAACGACCTTCCACTTCATTGCCCTTGTCATTCGTGTAGAATATGTACAGTTCATTCCCATCGCTGATACATTCAGAGATATCCGGCAGGTATTCAATACCACTTGACATGTCAGGCAGTACGACACGATGGAACAGACACGGACTGCTTTTTAAGGCCACATCAATGATACGGCTGTTGAACAGCCAGTTGCGGCAGCTGTCACCGAGTATTTCATCCAGATTCTGGATATAGTATGTATAGTTCTTTCTGTTGCACGCAATAACTAAATCAAAATTTTCCTCAATCATTTTCCGGTGATGATGGAATGTGCGCAGACTCAGCGGCTTTCCATTGTATAGGAAATGGTGCTTCCAAATATCACAAAGCCTTTCAAAAGTGACCTTTCTTTCCTGATAGACTGTATGCAGCAGCCAAATGTAGCGGTTGTAGATATTATTCATAAAATCACCTCTTGTAACTTGTTTAACTATCTAAATATAAGCATTATAAATGATATATGCAAGAAAATTGCACATCTGTTTTCGTATAATATTTTCACTATAATCCGGGCAGGTTTTCAGTACAGATTAACTATGTCCATATCTTTCTTCACTGCCTCCCTGCAGGTGTAGAATGTCCCACCATAAGGTTTGCCGTCATAAAAGGCTATCACGCCACATGAATGCTCCAGCATGAAGTCATTGCGCCTTAGAAGACATCCTTTGAAATAATGTTCACTCAATACGATAACCCGGTTAGCCTTGGAAATTATATTCTGATAACGTTCCTTTTCCATGGAAGGCCACCGGCAACTCTGTCTTCTGAAAGGAACAACGGCAATGAGCCGTATATCCGGATACCTTCCCTTCAGTGACAATACAGTTTCAGCGGCCATCAGGTCGAATCCCATGGCCATGCCTGAGAAGAAGTAGGTAATGCCTGACCTGCATGCAAGCGACACGGCTTCAACGAGCCGTGCCCTTATTTTATCCTGCCTTTCAGCGGGAACAGTTCTGTGTCCCGTGAAAACCAGTGACTTTGATTTTTCTGATAATATTCCGTTCATAGTTCTATACTTTATAATGGGTTCTTGCAAGGAAGATGTCTTCAATGACATTCGCTCCGAAACTCTCCAGCTGATTCGCATACATACCGAAACTGATTCCGCGTGTTATTACATCATCGAAGACTATGACTGCCTTACCTCTGAACCACTCTTCATCAAACTCGATGATGCTCACCTTTCTGATTTCCTTTTCAGCCTTACGATTTTCATGAATAGCAAGTCTTTCTCCGCATACCCTTACATGGTCATATCCGTTTATTGCTCCTGTGAGTTCACATACCCTTTTGCAGAAGTCCATATACCGGATTTCATTCTTTCTTACTGATGATGCCGGAACCGGAATGAATACCAACTGTGAGCATCTGCTGCCGTGTTCGTCAATCATTCTTTCTGCCGTCATTTGTGCCACCTCTTCATGAGACCTTCCATCCTTGAAGTCATAAACCAACTGTCTGTCGGCGATTTCCTTCTCGCCCACATTCTGAATACGTTTGGGAAAATACTTGCAGAACCATGTCTGTGGCTTTTCCAACTGCTTTCTGATGCTTTCGTCCATCTGTACCATACGCTCTGATTTTTTTCCCTTCTGTCAGCAAGTTTTTCAGCTTGCCCGAAGGATATTTTTTGCAGTTCTCAGAAGCGCAGGCATTCAATAAGGCTAACTTCAAGGAAAGCTGAAAATACGCTCAACTCTGTTTGAGGAAGATTTTCAGCTCTGTGTTTGACGTTTGCAATGCCGGAGATACCTTTGCAAAAAAATATCTGCAGAGGCATGCTGAACAAACCTGTGGCTGTAATGGTACATTAGGATAACCATGTATCCCTTTCGCATCAGATGTTTTCAGATAATAAAATGCACCCGTTTCAGGAGTGACAGTGTTGACAGAGAATATCTGTCAGTGTATCAGATACTTCACATAGAAATCATGCGTTGACAAACGTTGACAGGCGTAGCCACAATTTTCAGTCCGCTAAAAATCCATAGCCAAACGTTGACACATTATAATACTCTATTCTTTATAAGAAAAATCAGAAAGAATATAATATGCTGTATTACAGCAGTTTCCAAGACTGATTTTATGCCGGATTTTTCATTGGTTTTGTTGTCAACGCTGTCAACCATCAAATATATGCCTTTCTGATTTCCGTAAAACAGATTCCTTATCAATCGCTTTAACCCAGCTGTATTGAATATGACAGGTAACACATAATCCATACAAATCCCACAATCTCCGGAGTAATCCCATATTTGACGTATTGACAGCTAATAATCAGTTATTTACCTTTACGGCATCCAATAATCGAAAAGATTAACCAGCATGAGAAATAATGAAAGTTGTTCCGGAAAAGACATATTCAGTAAAGGAGGCAGCACGCTACCTGGGTGTTCACCGCTGCACCATCTATGCCTATATCCGTTATCTGGAAAAGCCGCTGGCTTTCTTGAAGATACCTGATAAGGCAAAAAGAGTGTTCAGAGGAACTGACTTGATAGCCTACAAGGAAACCGGTCTGCCCAAACGTGGCCGCAAGCGTAAGAAACACCGTTAGTTCAGTCTGTCCCATGGAATGGTATCCAGGACATTATATCTGACATTCATAGCTGCAAGTTCAAGAGCCAGCAGCCTTGCCCTTAGCCTGACATCCTCCATGTCAGCCACGGCCTGAAGGAACTCCGACGCTTCCATTGCTCGTGACTGAATCATCCACTCCCTTGCACATTGTTCAGGAACAACGGCACTGACGAAAGAGAATATTTCTTTTGCTATGCAGCCGGCTGTACCGTCACCGGCTTCAATGGTAAAACAGAACGGTACACCGCTCGAAGTCTTCCGTTTGAAATTGAGAAACCGGATTCCATCCATGTTTTCCATAGAAACGCTCCACCCATGCCGGGCAGCGATATTAAAAATAATACGACGATTTTCCATTTACCATACAATTATAGTTTTGTTTTCATTTACCTGCTATAATAAGCAGCCGGTCTTGTCCGTGACGGATAGGACCGGCCACTTCTGTTTATCTACAACTTATTCAAACCTTGCAAGAAAATTCTGTAGTTTTTGGTCTTGAATTTGTTTTAGAGGAACTGGTTTGAAGTTGCATAGTTGTTGAACTTTGAATTTGCCCCAACCTTCTTTGGTCATGTCAAGTTCTACATTTGATAGTTCATTCAGTGAGATGTATCCATATTCATCTTCCATAAGTCCAATAACTATACCAAAAAGGATTACATCATCGCCTTCTTGATCTCCTTCAAGGATGAACCAACGAATCGAACCAATAGCAAAAACAGCACGGCAAATAGCTTCATTACCTTTTCCATCCTGTGAATACAGTGGATACCCTTCCAGAGCTTCCATTAATTGTGTTGTCATTAATCTACACATATTGACTAAAAATTTAATAGGTTGTTTAATAAGTTTAAAATCTCATTTTTTTCCCTTTTGTAAAGCTCATTGAGCTTCATGGCCGGGAAAACCGTTTTATGTGCATTAATAACTGCGGACCAAATAGAGAATAAGACAAGTGTGAAGTCAGAGAATGCAGACGGAATACCCAAATTTTTGAAGTATGAGAAAATTTGTGGAAGGCTGCCGTCAAGTTCTCCGACTGAAAGCATAAGCGTCACTTGGCGTTTCTCTGGTCCTCAGTATCTTTGCACATAAGAAACGGTTCCGGCTATGATGCTCCAATGTTTTTCTTATATAGAGAGATTCGAAGAGCACTGTATCCGTATTTAGGCGAGCTACCAATAATCAGTTACCAATGTTAGAGTCTTTAAAGTGAAGCACAGCGCAACCTTAAAGAGTCTATCTTTGGTAACTGCCCTGATTTATCAGTCCGATAGGAAGAGTATGACGAGTGAACTTGCCTGGTATCGTAGATACGAAGCAAGTCGGTCGGTCAGTTTCCGTATCATAAGGTATGTTGTTCCGGCATCGCATGAAATACGAACAGTCGGAACAGCTTGCCTGTCATTGAATATAAGTATTCAAGAATATTGGCTGTTCCTGCAATGCAAGCTTTAGCCTGCATCATCTGGACGGCCTGTAAGTCTTCGTATTTAGGCGAGCTACCAATAACCAGTTACCAATGTTAGAGACTTTAAAGTGAAGCACAGCGCAACCTTAAAGACTCTATCTTTGGTAACTGCCCTGATTTATCAGCCCGATAGGAAGAGTATGACGAGTGAACTTGCCTGGTATCGTAGATACGAAGCAAGTCGGTCGGTCAGTTTCCGTATCATAAGGTATGTTGTTCCGGCATCGCATGAAATACGAACAGTCGGAACAGCTTGCCTGTCATTGAATATAAGTATTCAAGAATATTGGCTGTTCCTGCAATGCAAGCTTTAGCCTGCATCATCTGGACGGCCTGTAAGCCTTCGTATTTAGGTGAGCGATCAATAACCAGTAGTTAATGTTAGGGACTTTGAAGTGAATTACAGCTCAACTTTAAAGTCTTTGTCTTTGGTAATTGTCCTGATTTATATGCTTGATTGGATGGTCATTATACTGAAATTGTTTAGTATATATAGATGCTAAGTAAGCCAACTTGTGTTTTCGTAGTCAAGTCAGTTGCATAAAACAAATTAGCAGAATATTATCTAATTCTTTTTTAAACTTAGGTATTATTATTATCTTTGCGTATAACGCAAAGAAATTGAGAATACGATGGCTGATATTAATAGATTAAAAGTTGTTTTAGTAGAAAAAAAGAAAACAAGTAAGTGGCTTGCTTCTGAGTTGAAAAAAGATCCTACTACGGTATCTAAATGGTGTACGAATACTTCACAGCCAGATTTACAGACTCTGACTAAGATTGCTTTTTTATTAGGTGTTGAAGTTCGAGATTTAATTAATAAGAACGAGGATATTTATGAGAACACCGAAGCAATTCAATAATATAACCGAACGTGTTATAGATGATTTGAAACAAGTATTGTCTTCGGGTAATAGTCAAATCTCTATAGCGGCAGCCAGTTTTTCGATCTATGCTTATGAAGTATTGAAAGAAGAATTGGAAAAGGTGGACTGTGTAAACTTTATTTTTACTTCACCTACATTCTATACGGATAAGTCTGAAAAGCAAAAAAGAGAGTTCTATATTCCTAAATTAAATCGGGAAAGGAGTCTTTTCGGATCAGATTTTGAAATAAGGCTTCGAAACCAGCTTACACAACGAGCTATTGCGAGAGAATGTGCAGACTGGATTCGCAGAAAAGCACGTTTCAAGACAAATATAACTCATGGTTCCATGAATACCTTTCTCAATATAAAGGAAGGTGAAGAAACCTATACTTATATGCCTTTCAATGAGTTTACTACTACCGAACTCGGGCTTGATAGAGGAAATAATATCTGTCCAATGGTTGTAGGTATGCCTGGGCATAGTTCTACAGATATGTTTCTGAAGAATTTTACAGAATTATGGAAAGATAAAGAGAAATTTCAGGATGTGACAGATAATGTCATAGAAAATATCGAAACCGTTTATAAGGAGAATGCCCCGGCTTTTATCTATTTTATTACGTTATACAATATCTTCAATGAGTTTTTAGAAGATATCAGTGAGGATGTATTGCCTAATGAAGCTACGGGATTCAAAAGTAGTGTTATATGGAATAAGCTGTATAATTTCCAGCGTGATGCATCATTGGCAATCATAAACAAACTGGAAAAATACAACGGGTGTATTCTTGCTGATAGTGTGGGATTGGGAAAAACATTTACGGCTCTTTCGGTTATCAAGTATTACGAAAACCGTAACAGAAATGTATTGGTTCTTTGTCCCAAAAAGTTGAACGACAACTGGCAAACATTCCGCTCCAACTATAAGAACAATCCAGTATTGGCAGACCGTTTGCGCTATGACATTTTATTTCATTCTGACCTGTCAAGGGATAAAGGTTTGAGTAACGGACTTGATTTGGAACGGGTGAACTGGGGAAATTATGATTTGATTGTAATAGATGAAAGCCATAATTTCCGCAATGGTGGTCGGTTTGACAATGAGGATGAAGATGATGATTTCAAGGAAAACCGTTATGCCCGGCTGATGAATAAAGTTATACGCAGTGGTGTGAAGACAAAGGTTCTTATGCTTTCCGCTACACCGGTAAACAACCGTTTCAGTGATTTGAAAAATCAACTGCAATTAGCGTATGAAGGAAAGGCCGAGAATATAAACGATTTGCTTGATGCAGGAAAGAATATAGATAGCATTTTCAGAGATGCGCAGACTGTTTATTCTAAATGGGCTAAATTGCCTCCGGAAAAGAGAACAACAGAGAAACTGGTAGATTCATTAAGTTATGATTTCTTCCAGTTGCTTGATGCAGTTACCATAGCCAGAAGCCGAAGCCATATCATTAAGTATTACAATACGAATGATGTGGGCAAATTCCCTAAACGCTTGTCGCCTATATCGCGTAGACCTAAACTTACGGATTTGAACGATGCTATTACCTTTGCAGATATAGCAGAAATGCTTAACAGATTAAATCTTTCCATATATACACCTTCTCTGTTTATTTTTGAGAGTGAAAAAGGCAACTACGGAATAGATTTTGAAGGCGAGGGACTCACCGTAGATGGTCGTGAAAAAGGTATTCGAAAATTGATGGCTATCAACTTGCTGAAGCGTCTGGAAAGTAGCGTGAACTCTTTCCGTTTGACTTTGACAAGAATACGTGATTTTATAAAAGATTCTATTACGGCTATTGATAAATTCCAGGAAAGCGGTGCAAGTACAATAGATGTAACTGATTTTTCAGAGGATTTTGATACTGAAGATAATGAAAATGATCCGTTTGTAGGTCGTAAATCAAAAATCAATCTCCGGGACATGGATTATGTGAGTTGGCGGCGTGATTTAAAAGCTGATTTGGAAGCGCTGGAACTGCTAATCCTTATGCTGAAGGATATTACGCCGGAACATGATATGAAATTGCAACGGCTGGTAACAGACTTGAAAAACAAGTTTGAACATCCAATCAATGATAGCAATAAGAAAGTGCTGATATTTACAGCTTTTGCCGATACAGCAAACTATCTCTATGAGCAACTTTCGGGTAGGATTCTGAACGATTGCGGATTACATACAGCTCTGATAACCGGCAGTACAGAAGGGAAATGTACGTTGCTGAAACTGAAATGTACATTCAATGATATATTGACCTACTTCTCTCCTTTGTCAAAAGACCGGGATGCTATTCATCCGAATGATACAAGGGAAATAGATGTACTGATTGCAACCGACTGTATCAGTGAAGGACAGAATTTGCAGGACTGTGATTATTTGATTAACTACGATATACATTGGAATCCAGTACGTATTATTCAGCGTTTTGGCCGAATAGATCGTATAGGAAGCAAAAATGATGTGATTCAGCTTATGAATTACTGGCCGGATATGGAATTGGATGATTACATCAAGCTGAAAGGTCGTGTGGAAAGTAGAATGAAAGCAACGGTTATTACCAGTACAGGGGATGATAATCTGTTATCTGCTAATGAAAAAGGTGATTTGGAGTACCGCCGCAATCAGTTGAAGAAATTGCAGAATGAAGTGGTAGATATTGAGGATATGGATACTGGTGTCAATATTATGGATTTGGGACTGAATGAGTTCCGTTTGGATTTATTAGCAAATCTGAAAGAGCATCCCAATATGGATTTGACACCGTTTGGTATGAGTGCGGTGGTCAATGCTTCCGAATTGGTGGAACCGGGTGTTATGTATGTGTTGAAGAACAAGAACAACGGTGTGAATATCGACCGCTCTAATCTACTGCATCCGTTCTATATGGTTTATCTTTCTCATACAGGAACCGTTATCTGTGACCATCTGTCACCTAAAAAATTGCTTGACAAGATGCGTTATGCCTGCAAGGATAAAACAGAACCGGATAAAATACTCTGCAAGCAGTTCAATAAGGAAACACGTGATGGAAAGAATATGCATCATTATAGCGATTTATTGAAAATGGCTATAGAAAGTATCATTACGGTAAAAGAAGAAAGTGATATAGATAGTTTATTCTCTGTTGGAGAGACATCAGCTCTTACTAATATTATCAAAGGTTTAGATGATTTTGAATTGATTTGTTTTTTGGTTATAAAATAGCTTTATGGAAAATCTTTTGAACTTGCCTGTATCGACCATAGTTGATAAAACCGTCCCTAAAAATGCTTTTTGGGGACGAGATTCTTCTATACGTAATATTCTTACTTATGAGTTTGATAGTATCATTTGGCTTTATAAGTTAACTCCTGCAACTTTAAATGTTGAGAAGGGGAATAACGTTGATGAAATAGATATTTTTTATTGTAAAATGAAAAATGACAATTATGATATTAACATCTTTCGTAATATTGATGCATTGTTGCCTAGGCAAACTTTATTCATAATTGAGCATAATAATAAATTGGATTTATTAATCCACCATAAAGAAATGACCATAGTTAAAGGTGAACAGAAATGGATTTGTAGTTCACCGGAAATAAAACAATGTATAGAAAAAGAATCATATTGTTTACAAATTATTGGTCATACAATGGATACCGTATATAGTGGTTTATTAAACCAGATTTCATCTTTAAACATTCGAACAGAAGATGAATATAAATTAAAAAAGGCCAATATCGAGGTAATAACGAACTTAAAAAAACAAATTTCAATTCTTGAATCAAAGGCTCGTAAGGAAGTTCAGTACAGAAAGAAGTTTGAACTGCACCAAAAAATATTGGTTTTGCAAAATGAGTTGGATGCACTCAAAAACTGTGATATTAATTAAGTTTTGAATAAATAATTGAACCTTATAAAAATAAATCCCAATATGGCAGACCTTCATGTAAGTAAAAAAAATATAAGAAGTTTGTTAAGTCTTGATGACGCAAACACTAAAGGCAAAACATTTATTATACCAGAATACCAACGTCCGTATCGCTGGGATAAGGATACATGTGATGTTTTATGGACGGATTTTGTGAATTTCTATATAGATCATAAAGATGACGATAAAGAATACTTCCTAGGATCTATTGTGACTTGCGCAGATTCAGATAATAGTTCATACATTGATATTATTGATGGCCAACAGAGAATAACATCGTTGTTATTGTTACTACGTGCGTTTTATTATAAATTAGAGAAACAAAATGTCAGTGATCCAGATGATGATGATGTAAAAGGGTTAATGCAATCAATAGAACCATGTATATGGAAGGTCAATCCTATGTCTAAAAAAGTTACAGATAAGGCTTCTACACATATTAAATCATTAGTTGCAACGGACGATGCAAATGAAGAATTTCAAATAATTCTGGAAAGTGGTGAAATCCCTGCACATAGTAATTCAAGTTATGCTGAGAATTATAAAACTTTCTTGGAAAAATGTAATGATTATGCTCAGAATGCATTATCAGGATGGAAAGAACTATGTCTTTTCATTCTTGAAAGATGCATAATTCTCCCTATAGAATGTACAGATTTAGATTCTGCGCTTACTATTTTTGGAACATTGAACAATCGTGGTTTAGCTTTATCGGACTCTGATATATTTAAAGCAGAGCTATATAAACTTTGTAAAACAGCTGATGAAAAGAAACAATTTACAAATGAATGGAAACAGTTAGAGCAAACTGTAGAGGATGGAGGTTTTACTCTAGATGACCTATTTCGTTATTACATGCATGTAAATAGAGCAAGCCGTAATATTACAGCAAAAGAAATAGCTCTTAGGGCATTTTATGCAGGAGAAGGAAGTAAATTCGCTATATTCAAGGAACCAAACTTCTTTAAAGAGTTAACAGATTTAGCTGAATTTTGGAATTCTGTATATTCATATGAAGATATCTATTGTGAAGATGAAGCAAAAAAATATATACATTGTCTAAGCTATTATCCTAATGAGTATTGGAAATATCCTGTTTCAGTGTTCTTCCAAGTACATAAAAGAAAAGATGATTTTAGAACACTTTTCACGCTGTATTTAAAAAAGCTTTTGGCATTTATGTTTGCTCGTTTTATTGAAAATCCAACGGTAAATGCAGTTAGAGATAAGGTTTTTAGTTTTTATGTTGAAACATTCAAAACAGGTACTTTTACTTTAGATTCTTATAAGCTGCCTGATACATTTGAGTCACACTTGAAACGTTTTCCAACGTCGAAAATGGCAAAAGGACTTTTATTATTGAATGCATATCTATTTGATCCCAAGCAAACGCTTTTATCGGGTAAACTTGAAATAGAACATATTTTACCACAAAGGTGGCAAAATACTAACTACAATGGATGGGATAAAGCTGAAGCTGAAAAGCATATAGAAATGTTTGGTAATAAGATAATATTTGAAAAGCGTCTAAATATTCAAGCTGGGAATGGCTATTTTGGTAAAAAGAAATCAGATTACTACTGTAAATCCAAAGTTCATGAAGTAGTAGCGTTATCAAAATATCCTCAAAATGACTGGTTAAAAGAAGACATAGAGCAACGTGAAGATAAGATTATCCAGAGGCTCATGGATTTTTTTGTAGAAAATATAAACAATGATAAGAAGAATACAGTTTTGACAAAAAACTTATGTTTTCATTTGCAATCAGGCCAAGAAGAGTTTAAATTGAATGAAACTTGTTTTCAAGATGGAACTATCCTTTATGAATTAGAATGTCATGAAATAGATATGGCTAAATCGTCACTAACAAAAAAGGTTTTTGCTGATTTCTGCATATCAAATGAAGACCCTGATTTATTACTTGAACATATAGGTAAAACTAAAATATTATCAGGTAATATTATATTCCTAGATGAAAAGAATGATATAATTGTAAACTTTTTAAAAAAAATAAGAACATGATAAATAAACTAAATATGATGACAAAAAATAAAGCTGACGAGAATTTTTATAAACTGGCAGCTTTATTTCCCAATGCCGTTACTGAAACAATAGATGAGAATGGCGAGGTAGTTCGAGCTATTGATAAAGATATTTTGATGCAAGAGATATCTGTAAAAGTGGTGGAAGGACGTGAGGAACGTTATCAGTTTACATGGCCTGATAAGCGTAAAGCTATTATAGCTGCAAATGCACCGTCAACAAATACTTTACGTCCTTGTCGAAAAGAAAGCGTAAACTTTGATACGACACAGAATCTTTATATTGAAGGCGACAATCTTGAGGTTCTAAAATTACTTCAAGAAGATTATCTGGGTTCTATAAAATTGATATATATTGATCCGCCATATAATACGGGTAAGGAGTTTGTCTATCCTGACAAATTTGCTCAAAGCACTGAAGCATATATGAAGCATTCGGGACAGTTTGATGAAGAAGGAAACATTATATCTCCTAATCTTGAGTCAAATGGTAGGTTTCATACAGATTGGCTTAATATGATGTATTCACGTCTTAAGATATCGTTGAATCTTTTAAAAAAAGACGGTGTAATATTTATCAGCATAGATCAACATGAGGAAGCAAATCTTAAAAAAATCTGCAATGAGATTTTTGGGGCATCAAACTTTGTGGGCGAAATTATTTGGCAGTCAGCAACAGATAATAATCCAAGACAGATTTCTACAGAACATGAATACATAGTATGCTATGCAAAAGATATAAACGAGTTGTCACCTTGGCTTATAGAATCTAAGAAAGCTCAGAGTATCATTACACAATATAATATAATTAAAGAGCAATATAATGATATCTCAGAACAGCAGAAAGAATTAAGGAAGTGGATAAAAGCGAACCTTAATGACTTACAGGGTGTTGCACATTATAATAATGTGGATGAAAGAGGTGTTTATAGCAATTCAACAAATTCTTCAAATACAAAACCTGGAGGATATACTTTTGACATTATCCATCCAATAACAGGAAAACCATGTGTAAAACCTGCATTTGGTTGGAGATGGGCAGAAAAAACTTTCTGGGATTATGACAAGGCTGGAGATATTGAATGGGGTAAAGATGAAACAACACAGCCACACGTAAAGAAGCGCATAGAAACAGTAAAAGAGCAATTTAAAAGTATTTATTATGAAGATGGACGAGCTTCAACAAAACAATTAGAACAATTGCTTGGAGGAAAGAAGATTTTTGATAATCCTAAATCCGTTTCTCTTTTAATGCGTATTATAAATTTCGCAGCTCAAGATGATGATTGTATTATTCTTGATTACTTTTCAGGCTCAGCAACTACAGCTCATGCGGTAATGGAGATAAATGCAACATTAGGAGCACATAAAAAATTTATTATGGTTCAATTACAAGAGCCAACAGATGAAAAAAGTCCGGCATATAAAGCTGGATATAAGAATATATGCGAGATAGGTAAAGAACGTATCAGAAAGGCAGCAGAACTTATAAAACAAACTTATCCAGGCGCAAAATTTGATGAAGGATTCAGAGTATTAAAATTAGATAGTAGTAATATGCAGCAAGTGTGGTATACTCCTAACGAATATGTTACCAAGAATCTGTTTGAAAGTGCCATTGATAACGTAAAACTTGATAGAACAGGTGAAGACTTGCTGTTTCAGGCAATGTTCGAATTAGATTGTCAGTTGTCTGGGAAAATTGAAATATCGGAAATATCAGGAAAAACTGTATATTTTGTAAACGATAATTATATTATTGCTTGTTTTGATAAGGACGTTACTGACAATGTAATAGTTGAAATTGCAAAGAAAAAACCATATTTCTTTGTAATGTGCGATAGTTCAATGGCTAACGATAGTGTTGCTGTAAATTTTGAACAGATATTTAAGTCATATAGTCCAGATACTAGTTTGAAAATCTATTAAACATGAAATTTAATTTTAAGATTCAATCATATCAAACAGATGCTGTAAATAGCATAGTTAGTGTTTTTGCCGGTCAACCCAAATATGATGATTCGAGCGAAAATACATTATATGCTCGTGATATAGGCAAGAAAAACAAAAATGCAAGTAAAAAGGAAATTACTGAACTCCAATTACATTTTAAAGAAATGGGTATGGAGATAGATCAGTATGATGCTGAAGAACAAATCAATTCGGCAGGATATAGAAATGCCGATATCGTATTAAGTGATGACCTTTTACTAGACAATATAAAAACTGTCCAAGCACAACAAAATATTCACCAATCATCTATATTATCAAAAGATTTAGGACGGTGTTCATTGGACGTAGAAATGGAAACAGGTACAGGTAAGACTTATGTGTACATAAAAACTATGTTCGAACTCAACAAGCAATACGGCTGGAATAAATTTATAATAGTAGTACCAAGTATTGCTATCCGTGAAGGAGTAAAGAAATCCATGGAAATGACAGTTGAACATTTTATGGAATATTATGGGAAAAAGGCTCGATTTTTTGTATATAATAGTAGTGATTTAAATGCGCTAGATAAATATTCGAGTGATGCAGGTATTAATGTTATGATTATTAATACCCAAGCTTTTGCATCTTCTTTAAAAGAAGGTGCAAAAAATAAGGAAAGCCGAATCATTTACTCTGTTAGAGATGATTTCGGAAGTCGTAGGCCTATTGATGTAATCAAAGTAAATAGACCTATTGTAATTCTGGATGAACCTCAAAAAATGGGAGGAGCTGCAACGCAAAAAGGTATAAAGAATTTTAATCCTTTATTTACAATTAACTATTCTGCAACGCATAAGAACCATCATAATGAAGTTTATGTGCTTGACGCATTAGATGCTTATAACAAAAAACTTGTAAAGAAAATTCAGGTAAAAGGATTTGAAATACATAATTTACGTGGAACAGATAGATATATTTTCTTTGAGAAAATAATAATTTCCAGCAATAAGCCGCCTATGGCTAAGCTTGAAATAGAGGTCCGTCAAGCTAGTAGTGTTGTCCGGAGAAGTAAGGTTTTAGGAGAAGGTGATAATTTATTTCTTGAATCTAATGGACTACAGCAATATAAAGATGGGTATGTCATTAATCATATTGATCCTTTTAATTCAATTATTGAATTCATTAATGGAGAAGCCTTGTCAGTAGGAACAGTTGTTGGTGATGTTTCAGAGAAAGATATGAGAAGAATCCAGATAAGAGAAACTATTCAATCTCATTTTGACAAGGAAGAGTCACTTTTTCGTCAAGGGATTAAGACTCTTTCACTTTTCTTTATAGATGAGGTTTTAAAGTATCGAATTTATGATGAATTTGGTGATGAACAGCTTGGAGAATATGGAAAAATATTTGAAGAAGAATATAAAAATATTCTGAGTGAAAAACTTTCCTTATTTGCTGCCAATGGTGAGGATGCAATGACTGATGAATACCAAAAATATCTTAGACGTTTCGATGCACATCAAGTTCATAAAGGGTATTTCAGTATTGATAAAAAAGGTCATAGCATCAATAGTGAACTGAAAAAAGGTTCTGACATATCAGATGATATATCAGCGTACGACTTGATTTTGAAAAATAAAGAACGGTTATTAAGCTTTGAGGAGCCAACACGTTTTATATTTTCTCATTCAGCACTTAGAGAAGGATGGGATAATCCTAATGTATTCCAAATTTGTACATTGAAACATTCTGATAGTGCTACAGCCAAAAGACAAGAAGTCGGTCGTGGATTACGCCTTGCCGTGAATAAATCTGGTATAAGGATGGATGCAGAGACTATAGGAGAAGATTTAGTTCATGAAATTAATAAGTTAACTGTAATAGCTAGTGAAAGTTACTCGTCTTTTGTTTCAGATCTACAGAAAGAAACAAAAGAAGTGTTATATGACAGACCAACTAAAGCTACAACAGAGTATTTCAAAGGTAAGATTTTGACTTATGATGGTCAAACAATAACTATTGATGATCAGCAAGCAGCTAGTATAATTGCATATTTAAGTGATAATGATTATATAGATTCAAAGGGTAATATTACTGTAGAATATCACAAGGCTGTTGCTAACGGAACATTAGAACCCTTACCAAAAAAGTTGCGTATAATGGAAGAATCAATACATAAATTGATTCAATCTATATTTGATGAACATGCTTTAGATGGAATGATAGAAAATGGTCATGAGACAACTATTCAAGATAATTGTCTTAATGATAATTTTAAGAAAAAGGAATTCCAGGAACTTTGGAGAAGAATAAATCATAAATATGCTTATACAGTAGATTTTGATAGCGAAGAACTCATACGAAAGTCTGTAGAAGAAATAAACTCGAATCTTCATGTAGCTCAAGTAAGGTATAGTATTACAACTGGCCAGCAGGAAGAACATTTGTCGCAATCACAAGTAGCAAGTGGAACAGCATTCAGTTCTATAAGTTCACGAACACAGAATTTACGTAATGCTCATGCTTGTACAACATCTTATGATTTGATTGGTGATATAGCAAAAGGGGCTGTTATAACAAGAAAAACAGCAAGCCGCATTCTAAGCATGTTAGATAATGATAAAAAATACATGTTTGCTATCAACCCCGAGGAATTTATCATTAAAGTCATAAATATGATAAAGGCACAAAAGGCTACTATGATAGTGGAACATATTACATACAATCAAATAGAGGGTAAATACGATAGTTCTATTTTCACATCTGAGAGACGTAATGTTGGATTTGATAAGGCGATTAGAACAAAACGTCATATTACTGATTATGTGTTTACAGATGGAACAGCGGAAGATAGTATTGAAAAGAAGTTCTGTCAGAGTCTTGAAAAAGCCGAAGAGGTGGAAGTATATGCAAAACTCCCTAAAGGATTCCATATTCCTACACCGGTAGGCAATTATTCACCAGACTGGGCTATTGCTTTCAAAAAAGGAACAGTTAAACATATATTCTTTATTGCAGAAACTAAAGGAACAATGGAATCATTGCAATTTAGAAAAATAGAAGAAGCAAAGATAAAATGTGCAACTAAACTTTTTAATGAAATATCAACAGAAGGTGTTCGTTATCATGAAGTTAGTAGCTATAAAGAACTGCTTGATGTAATGGAAACAATAAAATAACTCAATTCAAACAAACTTCCTTTTAGGTAATGAGATTCAAATAGAAGTGTATAAAAATTAAAAGTTTAATATTATGGCATTCAAGAATTATAGAAAAGAAACTTCAGAGAGAAGTGATGAAGCCAATTGGGCAAAAAAAATTCTTATTGAAAAAACAGGGCTATTTTTTGATTCAATTGAAGGTTGCAATGAAAATAAAGATAACATTGTAACGCATTTAATGGAGCGAGCTCGAATTGATTTTTCGGATGAAAAATCAACAGATGAAGAAGTACTTAAAGAAATAATCAAACTTGAAACATTAGATACGCTTCAACGAAAAATTAATTTTGCTAAATCCTTTAATTGCCCATTAACTTATGTATTGTACTGCAATGAGAATAAACATGTTTGGGTTTATACAATAACAGCAATAGATACATGTAAATATGAAGCCGTTTACAGCAGCTTTGTGGCATTTTCTAATTGGATTGCAGAGATAAAAGGTTGGAAATCGTCAAAATCATTTAGAGAAAAACAAGATTTGCCAGAATTTGATAAAGCATTAAGAGCCGCAGGATGTGCATGGCCAACAAATATAGATTGCTTCGTTTCAAATGAGAAATTCGAACCTATTTGTATTATTGAATTTCAGAATGCAAATAAAACTTCAGTTGAAAAACATTGTAACAATGAGTTTTTATGGGGAAAGTATACAGGAAGTACTGATTGGGGAAAAACCATATACTATAATGATGTAAGAAGATGGTTATCTCAAGAAATACTTAGAGTTCAGTCAGGTTTGAGGCTATTTGTTGTTACTTGGTCTGAATCTTCAGAAGATTTTATTTTGAAAGAAATAGATCAGGTCACATTGCCACAGTTTCCCCGTGAGAAGAATTGGAGATTACATAATCAGATAGAAGAAAATCTCCATAATTTAGCTGTTTATTATAGAGTTAATAAAGATTATGCGCTAAGATATGCAAAATGGATTTCTGAGAATACATCTTCATATAATCTATCGTATAATGATGGATCTATGGAAATGATATCTCATAGTCCAAAACTGAATGTCGCAAATAAAACATTTCCTAAATTATATTATAAATTTAAACATCTAGAAAAAAATAACAAAGAGAAACTGCCTATTATTTTCTTAGAGCTTTTGGGAAACAATTGAAAACTAAGTAGAAAATTTTATCTGAAATTATACACACCATAAAGTAATAGCTATAATAGCTATTACTTTATATATTAATATTAAGAATTATCGCTTGTTTTATTATGGATTTATATTTAGTAACTTATCAAATTCAAATAATACTATACAATAAACTCAAAAGAATAATCTGATAAGAATTTTAAAATACAATCGAAAACGATAGAATATTTTAATATCATATGCGAAATTTATTTACGCATAAAAATATCAAATATCTTTATAGGTTAAAATGTGAGATACAAGAACTTCCATGGGAAATTTGGACAGATAATGATGTACATGATCCTAACTATAAACAGAAGAGAATACAATCAATTGGAAAAGTTATGCATATACAGAACCGCATCAGAGGGTATGTTATTGCTAAGTATGGAGAAGGTGAATTATCTAAAGAATTCTCAGAATATTCATTTTTCACAATAGGATATAGAGCAAACACTTTTAATGTAGAAAATAACAAAGCATGGAGTCGAGGGAAAGAATGTTTCTTATATTTTATTGACAAATTAATTGATTTTACAGAGGCTGAAAATAAATGCGAATCGATTGATTGGAAAAAAGAAATAGCAAAATGGCTCATGTTCATAACAATTGTGTTAACATCTATATTCTTATTGTTTGGTGCAAATGATTTAATAAAAACCATATCGCTATTTGGTGATATAGAAATTAAAAAGAAATTACAGTTTACACTTTGTATCATGATGATTACTGCCAATATAATATGGGCAAAGAATTGGAAAGAATTATTGCCTATTACCACGTCATTTATTGGTGCTTTAGTTGGACTTCAGGTATGAGTAAATCATTATGAAGAATGTAAAAATGAACAAGACATACCAATACGTTGTTTAGAAATCTTTTCACTAAGTGTATTTTATTAGGAATGTAACAATATCAAATCTACGCTGGTTAACATTTTCTGTTTTATAGTGTAAAATGCTTAATAAAGATAGTGTGCCGAAGTAACACACTATCTTTAGATTGTTAAAATATAACTCTTATTAAGAGTTAATATTGCAGTTTATATAAAATAAAAAGATGTTATATTATTAATAGATGGAAATCGTTGGTCGAAATTTATGTATATGAACTTTAGGGGTCTCTTGAATAGTTCCTGACTGCATAGAATAAAGCTAGGCTTTATTCTCCTTTTGCCCTTCCACTTCAGTAGAAGACCATAACCAGCATTCACCCGGATTCAGATTAATCGGAGTTCCACCGACTTCAGTTATACATTCATTAATCTGATACCGGACAGCGAACAGATAAGAGAGTTGCCGGACAGAAGGAATATAGGCCGATTGTCCATAACTCCACAAATCAAAAGATTTGATAGCTATTGGTGATTGGACTTCCTCATTATTGAACAAAGAATAGGTATTCTCATTTCCGTCCTCATCAGTCAATGATGCAGAAGTCCCCTGATCAATGCCGAGACTGTCAGCAAAAGCCAGTGGTTCCATATCATGAATGTAAACCGCATAACCGAGATTGTCAGCGTCAGGACTACGGTTTACATGGAAAACTATGGCAACAGGTACCTTTTCAGATTGCTTGAATCTGTTCCACGGACAATATATTCCCGTCCGAACAAACCACATTGCCAACCTGAAGGGAAGATAAGTAACCTGTGACCTCTTCATGTTCACAATGGCAGGAAGTGAGCATCAGCCCACTCCATGCCAATATCGGTAATAAAATTCTTTTCAGTTTCATAACAGTGGAATTTCAAATGACCTGATTACGCATTGTGCCTCCTTATCCAGAATGAACCAGTATTCAGAGCGGTATGGCTGTCCGTCTGAATCAGTGGCTTCATACTCTATCTTCACTTTCCATCCAGTGAACGGCTTGCGTTCCTGTCTGCCTTCATCACCTGCAGGTTTCAGTTCATCTGAAACTATCAGAGAGCGCAGTACCGTCATTGCATCCATCTGACGTTTCATCTGTCCGGACATTCCGTGACTATCCGAATCAGGATTCGCAAAATCCGTATCCTCCATAAACCTGCGGCTGATTTTCATCATGGCCACAGAAAGAGCCATCTTTTCCTTCATGGTGACATACTCACGGCCAAAGACTGAATCCGGTTTGCTGATTCCGACAATCTTTACGGATTCCGGATTGTCAACAGAAGCCATAAGTGCTTTTTGGGCAATATCCTGCGCCTTATTTTCACTGTTGCCTGAACAGCCGGTTACCATTCCGAACAGAACTGCCACAGCAGGCAGTATCAGAAGTTTCTTTCCCTGTTTCATATCTTTACGATTTGAAGTTTGTCCGGAGCCAGACCGAGACGCTTGCGGTAAATGGAACCGTCCTCCCGGTACATCTCCAGTTCGGATGAAGTAATGTTCTTCTCACAAAGCGCCTTCGCCTCTTCCAGTGTCAGCTGATGGCCGCCAATATTCCTCCATATGGCAAAGGAACACGGTGCTTCCTGATTGCTGTAGTTAGAACAGTTGAAAGCCTTGGTACCTACACGTACCTCGCCGCCGCAGTGCGGACACCTGCCGATAACTGACTGCATATTGACTGCACCGTCATCTGAAAGTTCCAGCACTGTCGGGAATGTCTTTCCTTCCTTGGTGGAAAACCCATCCAGAAGGATGCGGCGTTTCTCCAGAAACTCGGCAATCTCCTCGTCATTCATTTTCCTGTTGCCGATGATGGCATTGATGTTGAGCACACAAGAAGGATGCTCACCGATATTGTTCTCGCAGCGATAACCCTTGCAGGTCTTAACCACGTTGCCGCCACAGAACGGGCAGCGTCCTATAATCTTCTTTTCCGAATCCATATTCCTGATAAATTAGATTGTTTGAATTAATTGAATGAGAATCCCCGGTTCCAGTCAGCAACGATTCCGTCTATGATGTTCCTGCCGGACATTACGTTTGCCCATCCTTCAGGGTCAAGAGAGAACCAGAGGTCGTTCCATGAGAGTGTGCGTACCTGCCATGCCAGGATAAAGAGGTCTGTGTTGACGGCCTCCAGTCTGGTCAGTACCTCGTTGGCAATGTAGTACCGCTCGGAAGAACTAAGCAGGTTGACCTTGTGCTTCTCACTGTCTCCGTCAGAACTGCCTACATCATAGCTCCCTGAAGTGACCAGCTGCCTCATGAACGGATAAAGAGCAGCCATCTGTGTTGCAGCATCGGCCAGTTCATCGGAAACTATAGCTGCGATGGCCGTACCCTTCAGGTTGCTTCCTACCGATTTGAGCAGCAGGTCACAGTTACGTGGAATCTCAGTGGCCACCAGCTCACCTGCACGCTTTATTTGATAGAGGTTCTGCATGGCACCCTGTGCATTGGAAAGATACTCCAGCATCTTGTCCTCCACACTGTGAACCCTGTCGAGTGCAACAGTTACGGCAGTCTCAGCAGCAATGATTTTCTCATGCGCCTTCTGACGCTTGTCATAGATATTCTTCAAAGTGGATGTCTGTGCAAAGACGGCACCGGTCAGTGTAGGGTCAATCTGCTGTGCGTAAGCGCCGGTACATTTCAGCAGCAATACCGTCATGGCTGCTAGTACCGTTATTCTAAACTTGATTCTGTCCATATTCTTCAGATTTTACGTCCTTTGTTCCTTTGTTCGCTCAGATTCTGTTCACGTTCCTCCTTGTGTGGAGAAATGACAGGTTCCAGCGGCCTGTTCATCAGACAGTCGTTCCAGTCCTTGAAAGCCTTCGGAGGAAGCCACTGTCCCATACGGTACCGGATATTCAGATGCCTGGCGACCTGGGCCAGTAGGGGACGCCCCATGTCAGGCTCAAAGACCTTTCCCTTCGCTTCAATCCTGATGCCGCTGTCAGTCCTGCCTATCTTCATCTGAATACCTTCCAGCAGAGCCATCATCCGCAGTCCGTATATCCGTCCTGCCAAGTCGTTGTCAAAACAGTCGAAGGCACGTGCATTTGGAAAACGCTCCATCACTCCGGTTATCTGTCTGTCAGAGAATGTGCCGCCAAGTGAAACCAATGCTACACTGTCCCCAACCTGTATCCGGTTCATCTGGTAGAAGGCCATGGCATCAAAGGCAGACTCACAGAAGAACACGCTTCTTACATTGTCCGGACTGATACCCGAAGGAACAGCCACCCATGCCGAGGATGACGAATCCGTACCTGCAGCCTTGGACTTGTAACCGCCGTGTCCCCTGATTTCATACCCTCTGATTTCATTTCCCTTTCCGTCAGTATATGGGAAGCCGACATTGTAGCCTTCAAACTTCCCGTTCTTCCTGTCCCTTATAAGGGAGATAAAAGGAGAAAGAGCCGTAACGGTTGCTTTTGACAGTCCCCTCTGGAAGAACAGTCCTGGTATTTTTTCGGTATCAACCGGCTTCACTTCATATCTGGAAGCATCAAACACTCCGGATGACTTTCCTGCCGATTTAACATACTCCCTGTCCTCCATATATTCAGGTTCAGGCATGTTGGCAAAACGTGCCATGACCTTGGCTATCTTCTGCCACTCATCTTTTCCTGATACCGTAAAGGAAGAAATATTCTCACGGATGAGTGTCACCACATCCCCCTTGGAACCGTCACGCCGAAAAAAGGTCTGTGCTGCCTTGTCGTTAGGATGGCTGACAATCAGCGTATCCCTCCTGTTACCGCCTTCACCGAGCACCAGCTCGATATAACGTCCGACACCGGCCTTCCTGTCCAGACGGTATCCCAGGGCATATGCAATGTCATCAATCCCCACACGTGACTTCATTTCCCTGAAATTTACCTTGTAGTCACTCATGCTTTCAGATTTTAGGATGTTATACTGAATTTCATATACCAAGTCCTGTACCGGCACTCCGGTTTTTGCCCATCATAGTAATCTCCGGTTCGTATGTCTTCCGTGCCGTCATGTTCAGGAAAGCCTCCTTGTCCTTCCAATCCGTAAGCTGAAAGAATGTTTTGGCCGTTTCCTTGGAAACCTTTTTCAGCCCCAGCTCCACACCATCGTATGACGCACGGATGGCATAGTCTCCGGAACGGGTCTTTACGATGGCCGCATTCTTGAAAGATTTCTCTTCGTCAGCACTCATTGAAGTAAGCGGGTCATTATTCGCCAGATAAGGCTGCTCGCCGAGAGCCAGACGCTGTTTATCCACATGGTCAAGAATCAGGTCGGAAGCTTTGTTCACGTCAGCCATGACTGATACGATAAACTTCGGTTCCTGTTTCAGTACACCAATCCACGAGTCCAGATAAGCAGCCGAGTTGTCCGTTATCCTGGAATCAAAGCCCATGGAATGGCTGATCATGGCAGCCGTAAGTTCCGCCACCAGCTCCTCCTTGGCGTATTTCGGGTCACCGAACCTGCCGCCCATCTCCCTGTTCAGACGCTCCGGTGTCATGGTGGAGTGAGTCATTTCATGGAGCATGGTAGAATAATATTCCATTCCACCACGGTAGGTTTCTTCCGGAGAATCACCGATATTGAACTGCGCTTTCATGGGCAGCACCACAATATCCTTTGAGGGAGAATAATAGGCACCGTTCTCACGCTTGTCGGCACGTATCGGACAAAGCCACTGTTGCGTCTCCACCATACGGTCGAGTGCGGCATGTGTGTACATACCTTCCGTATCCCGAAGTTCCGGAACCTTGAATCTGTCCATGAGCTTCTGCATCCTCTCCGGCTGCACTTCTGCCAGATTGGTCTGTGCCACATTGTACACCGGGAATGACTTGATGAAAGGAATGACATCCATATCCTTCTTCTCTTCCTTGCTCATTGCACGGTATTCCTCCGTGCTTATCCTCTTGCCGTGACTGTCCTTTATCATCATATCCCAATAAACCACCGGGAAGGCCTTTTCCCCCTTCAGGACATGAGCCCTCAGGTTATGCGCCTGCTTGAAGGTCAGATATACTGGAAACTGGTAGTTCATGGCTGCAGTATGCATCTGAAGGAAGAAGGAATTTGAACCCGAATAGTTGCGGCCACCCACATTCTGCGGCAGTCCGGCATAACCTGATGCGCCGCCAATCCATCCCTGTTTCCATCCGGTATCCTTCATCTGCTGCATACGCTCAATCATCATTGCAGCGAAGCGGTCTATGGCCGCCTGTCCGCTGTTTCCCTGAGAGTCAGTTCCAGATGCCATAGCTGTCGTCATCCATTACCTGACGGTCCATCTGCTCGATGTCCGTCTGTTCCACATAGTACTCAGCCGATTCATCCGAAGGGTCCGTACTGTGTGACCGGCACCATTCCAGATAATCATCTGCATTCTCACTGTCCATAACAAAGCGGAGGAAACCGATTTTGCCCTCCTGCAGAAGCTCCACAAGCTCCTCATGATTCATTTTAGCTGACATATAACTTATATTTTAGTTTTCTGGTTATGTTACATTTTCATAGAAGCAGATTTCTCAACCTTTGCAGTGTTGGCGGCAAGCATACCGGTTATTTCCGTATTCAGGTACTTGGCCGCAATCTGTTCCCCTGTGGCCGTCTTGGTCTTGAAAAGCGAATAACCGTCATCGAAGGAGATTTCATGCCGGGAAGTCTGTCCCTTTTCTCCGAGGTCAACCGACACCTTCCATTTGTTGTCATTCCTGTCCTTGGCTACACGCACACCCTTGGGGTCAACACCTTCAGGAAGCTGATATTTCTCGTATGCGGATTTCAGATGCAGACGTTCCCCGAAGTTCTTTTCAATAAGCTGGTTTGGAGTGGCCACCCTGTCAAAGTAGGCATTCAGGTCCTGGCGTGAAGCCACGGCAGACATGTTGGTATCTCCAACCTGAACATAGAACTTGTATTTCCCAAAGTCAGGACGCTGTTCGTCCTTCTCTTTATAGACATTGAACTTGTTTACGGTTATAGAACCGTCCGGTCCTGCAATCTCCATTGGCATACGGAAGGCTTCCTCAGATACCTTCGGCATCAACTTTGTCGGATAGTAGCGTTCCATGAGTTGCGGTACCGTCATTTCCTTGTTCTGATAGGCAGCAAGGTCTGCTGCATCCATCTTCTGCGGCTTGAGCTGCTGTCCGTCAATCTTTGCGGTAAAGTACCATTCGGCAGGATTGGTGGTACTCTGGTAGGCATGGCCGTGAGTAACCTTCTCACCGTTGGCAGTCACCATCTGCGGCTCACGGGGCTTGCGTTCCTGGGCTGTCTCCGTTTTCTGTTCGTCCTTCTTTTCGGTCTTTACCTCATTATCCGTCCCGGTATCAGCTTTGGTATCAGCTTTGGTGTCAGCTTTGGCCTTCGACTTCTTTTCCCTTGCAGGTTTTACATCAACAGTGTTCTCCACTGTTCTGTCAGGAGCTTCCTGCGCACCCTGTTCCTTTTTCTTCTTTCCCATATCTGTATTGTTTTGAATGGTTCTGTCATTATTCTCAGCCTTGTCCTGTCCGGCCTTTTTCTTCAAAGGACTGTCCAGTGCATCACAGATTGCAACCCTTATTCCAGAACGTATCAGTTTAGGCAGATAAACGTCAAGTGCTGATTGAGGGAATGATGCAACCTTTACAGGCCTCTTGTAATCCGGCAGCATCCTGTCTGCAATCTCGATGGCAAGCACTGCGGCAGCCTTTACGGCATCCTGCTTATATAGTTCATAGAAACTGTTCCGTCTGAACAGCAGCATGGCATCCGGATGCTTCTTCTTCAGTTCGTTGAACTGCCGGATGATACCGTTATCATTATCTGAATCTGTCTTTTTGGCCATAAGAATCAGTATTAGAGTTTAAGGCTGTTTGCTTTTGTTTCCTTCCGGGATGGAGAGAGTGAAATAGCACGTTCTACAGACTGTTTATCCACCACCTTCTGATACTCCCAACGGTTCTTGTCAGTCATGACAAGGCCAAGGTATTCAGGATGAATCTCGTCATAGCGGAGTTTCTGTTGCCTTTCCCATTCCTTCATGTCTCCCTTGATAAGCTTGAATCCCTGCTGCTCTTTCAGGTCAATACCGACCGAAACTTTCTCGCCGCCCACATTCAGTTCAACTGGTTTTCCCTCCCGTACCTGCTGCTTCTGCTGCATACCCAGTTCAATGTCGTTTACCTTCTCCATGTCCTTCAGACGCTGCTCCAGCTTGATGTCAGTGACACGCTTGTGAATGACGGATTTCGTTTCGGGATCAAGCTGCAGATACTGCTGAGTCTTTTCACCGTTCACATTGATCGCCTTCTGAATTACCTCACCTCTGGCCAGGCGTTCAGCCTCCTGCTGAGTGAGGTTGAGAACCTTGTTGCGTTCCCGGTCCAGTTCGGCACGTACCGGATAGGCAATAAGAGCCGGAGCACCGTTTTTGTCTGTAGTCATCTGAAGTTTCATCGGCATGGTGATGATGCTGCCGTTCCTTGCGTTGATGGATACCTGCATGATGGGAGTCACTTCACCTGCCATCAGCTTCTCCTTCACTTCCATAGGTAAACTGTCCGCCTTTTCACGGTCGATACCCAGTATTGCCAGTTTTTCGTATGGCAACAAATCGGACTGATTTCTGTTGTGCATTTCCATATTACTGTAATTAAGCTGTTATATTTGCGGTTCTAACCGCCTGAATGCCACAAATGTATTTACGGCAATCCCCTGAAAAAGAAATGCGCAACACTATTCTTATTTCACTGCTTCTGATGCTGCTGCCGGTAAGCGTATCGGCACAGTTCTATACGATAACCAGAGAATCGGGAATTCTGCCAACAGAAAGACAAAAAGAGTCTTATAACCGTGCAAGAAAGGATGTTACAGAAGGGAAAAAGAATAAGATGATGGCAAAGGATACCCTGATTGTCAGGCTGAACAATCAAAAGGAATTGGATGATAACAGCCGGAATAGTGACAGGAAAGCATCCCTGAAAAGAGAACAGCAAAAGAATGTAGATGACATTATAAAAGCAGAAAATCAACTTCCTGAACTTACTATCCCCAACCTTTATAAAGAAATTATAAGAAACGGAATCCTATATCCTAAAATCGTATTGGCCCAGGCTATACTGGAAACCGGATGGTTCCGTTCCTCAGTATGCCGGAACAAGCATAATCTTTTCGGACTTACCAATCCACGTACAGGAAAATACTATGAATTCAATCATTGGACGGAAAGTGTAAGAGCCTATTATACTAAAGTGCAATATAAATACAAAGGTGGAAACTATCTGCTTTGGCTTGATGAGATGGGATATGCGGAAGATCCAAATTATTTGGTGGAAATTATTAGTATATTGAAGATGTTACTTTAAATAATGATTTCCCCAATAATGTGAAATATATAATTCTAGGCTTATTATCATAAAATAAACTTTGTATTATTCCTTATTGTATCAGCTAGTTAAATATTAATCAAACTTATTTTGAATTCATATCTTAAAATCGTTATATTTACGTTCTAAATAGTTACTTATTATATGGATTCATCAAACATAAACAGCAATCAAGAATATACAGCTTCATCTTTTTTCTCTTACTACAGAGAGAAACGCCCAGAAAAATTTTCCGATACAGTGGAAACATATGATATTCCGTTAACAAAAGAGTTGTTTGAACAGCAAATGAATTTTCTCTCTACACAAAAAAAACAGAGTGCATTTGAAAATTTTATTGTAGCTGTTGCGCAAAGAAAAATAACACCGAATATCAAACCACAAACAGGTCCAGACGGTGGTGGTGATGGTAAAGTAGATGCGGAGACATATCAGGTCTCGGATGATATTTCAGATAAGTGGTACTCAAGCGAAAATACAGCAAAAGGTAAAGAACTTTGGGCGTTTGCCATTAGTTGTAAAAAACAATGGAAACCAAAGATTGAGAGTGATATTGAGAAGATTGTTGGGACAAAAAGAGGATATACTCGCGCTCTTTTTTTCTCTAATCAATTTATAAAAGCTAGTACACGTGCTGAAGTTGAGAAAAATCTCACAGAAAAATATGGCCTAAAAGTAGAAATATTTGATTGTCTTTGGTGTGAGAACTCTGTATTTCAGGATAGGTGCATTGATCTTGCTCTTGAACATTTGGGATTTTCTGATGAATACAAGAAACACTCTGTGACTGTCGGACCTAGAGATAAGGCTCGACAAGAAAGACTAGATGAAATTGAAAAAAATATATGGCGTAATATAGAAGGATTAGATACTGGTTACGTCGACGAGCTTCATGAGTCATGTCTTTTAAGCAGAGGTCTTGAGCGTCCACGAACAGAAGTTGAAGGACGATTTAACCGTGCTATGCGAGAATGTGAAAGGCATGGTTCACCTCAACAGATGTTTCTTTTGATTTATGATCATGCGTGGACAAGTTTCTTCTGGTACGAGGATATTGATGCTACATATGCTGATTTTCAGAAATTAAAGCAATTTATTGAATCTGACTGTACTGTATTCAGAATAGAGAGACTTACCAATATACTGACTAATTTAATCAATGTTGGAAGGGCTGGAATATATGATTTAGAGAAAGTTAAAACTGAATATAAATATATTAAAATATTTGAGGAACGGCTAAAAACCGAAAATAATAAGCCATCCTGTTTGCTTTTTTTACGTATTTACATTGCGGTACAACAATTAATAGAGCATATCCAACAAAATACTCCTATTGATGAAGATATTGCTACTTTGCGACCATTACTATTAGAATCAGCATCACATTTGGAAATCAGTTTTGAAACCAATTTCAAAATAATGGAAATGCTTTCGGATACAATCGAAGATAATTTGGAATTTGATGAACTGATTGATGAAATGGCGGACATACTTGCTGATAAAAGGTCAAGAGTAGATGCTGCAGATTTACGATTCTCAAGAGCAAAAAAACAAATTAATAAAAAGAAATGGAAGTATGCCATCAAGCATCTTGGATTTTGTGTTTATGCCTATGAGCAAGAAGAATATCAAGAAAAACTGATAAAATCTTCAGGTTATATGGGTATAGCGCTTAGTAATCTTGATTTGCCTTATAGTGCAAAAGCATATTTATTAAAGTCAGTTTCCTTCTTAATGAAGCAATTTTATACTACAGGTGTAGTACCTCACTTGCTAATTACAGTTTTACATGAGCTATGTAAAATAGAATTGCTTTTGGGGCGCATAGTCATGTACTGGAACTGGTATGAACTTATGCAGGTAGTAGCATCAAATGGACAATTCTGGAATGAAGATATATTTAAACAATCATGTGAAAAGGATGATGCTTCATGGGCTTGCAGGTTATCTGTAACGGATCTGCGTCATCCTGCAATAGCAAAATTACCTGATGTATTTGAAAGATTAGGTATGGTTATTTGTTCTGAGTATCTTAAACTAATATTGGGATATCCAGATGAGGTTGATAAAAAATGTTTACTAATACTACAAGACGTAGTTGAGCATTCCAGACTTCAGAATCAACCACTTCTTAATCAACTTCTTGATAAAATCAATATTTCAACTGCAGGATACACATATCTAAAAACAACTGTGCGGAATTTTATTATCACTGTTACTTATGAAAATGACTGCGAGACCCAACAGCTAATAGAAATCTTCTTAGCTTCCATTGAATCTTTCTTTGCGACTTTTGAAGAATTCGAAATAATAGCGATTGATAATGAAATTAATATACGTGTCATATGGTCAACTACACCTTCTACTATGGTACCATTAACAAAAAATTCTGAATATGAATTCAGAATAAATAAGGATGATTTCAATGATAAAAAATGTTGGGAATGTATAGCGATATTTATTTCAAGTTTGTTATTACGTAATTCTGTCACACAGGAGAATATTGAGTTGATACTACAGTCAAAACAAAATGGTGAACGTCTTATAGATAGAGTTTCCGTACTACAACATACAAAACTTGATATGCGCAATGTTTTGGGTCCAACATTTAAATATAAATTAGAAGATTGGATGCGCAAAACAGATAAAGATTATATTTACAAGGGTTCACATACAGACTTTAAGGAAAGAAGTTATATTAACCATCTGCAATCTGATGTAACAACTGTCAAGATTAATTCAGATATGACCTTGTGGGACGATGCAGGTTGGAAAGGTTGCGGTTTTGCTCATGACGTATATGGGACAATGCCACCTTTTTTTGGTTTAGCTTTTGAAAACTTAGAACGCGGTCAGGCAATTACTTCGGAATGGAGGCCAATAACAGATAAGGGCAAGCCAAATGTTCGAATCTACATAATAAAAGGGATAGATGCTAATAATCCTGCGTATTATCGCATATGTATCGCTCCTGTATTATCGCATGAAGATAATGAGGAACAAAGGTATATTGCGACAATAACCAGAAAACATACAATGACGCCATCATCCAATGAAAATCTTGCTCGTTTTGAAGAACAATATAAGCAGTTTGGAGGTTGTTGGCTAATGGCTTTTCAGATAACAGAAAATAATAATATCATTATGCCAAACTCATTTGATGAAGCATTCAAATTTAATGATGTTGAATTTAGAGAAGCATACTTGATTGATATTAATGACGATGCACAAATTGCTATTGAGCCTGATGATAATCCTTATATTCCAAAAGATATGGACGAAACAGCTCCAATAATAAGAGTACTGGAAGGTATGAGGGAAATTATTAAATAAGCACATAATAGGTGTGAACTCTTATAAAAATATGGATAGTAAATGTTTTATTATAATCAATAAATAAAGAATAAAGATAAATATTAGTAATACTATAGAAATAATAAATTCTTAATAGATAGAATGAAAGATTTAAATAACATATACGGAAACCAGTGTGGAAGCGACAATGCTTTCACCAGGAAAGCAAGACTGCTCCAATCTATGTACAGGGTGAAGATAGGCGAAAAAGAAGGGGTCGGACCAACAAAAGCCTCCAAGCTAAAATATGGGAACATGATCAGTGGGGGTGAGGTGTCTGGAAAGAACTTCCTGATGAAGGAGACTTTCGAGTATGCCAAGGAAAGAGTGGCCAACAAAAGGGAAAATGAGACGATTGACGGATTCAGGCTGTTCAACAACCTGCTTTCGAGCCAGCCGATGGCATTCAATCTGTTCCATCCCCCAATGTTACTGTTGAAGCAGGATCCGGCAATGGTTACGCTTGCCGTAAGATCGGTCTTTAGGAACTTTCCGGTATTTGATGTGACGGAAATCGGTCTGGAGTTTATTCCTACACCCATAGAGAACTACACGAATGACAAGTCTGCTATGGATGCGTATATCCGTTTCGTGGACAACAACGGTGGCAAGCATATCATCGCCATCGAGACGAAATATACGGATGTACTCGGAGTGAACGAGGCCAGCCGTTGTGAGGAGCAGAAACATATGCTCGTTGATACCGGTCTGTTCACCGAGGAATTTGAGGAGTTGCTGATGGGAGGTAAAGTAAAACTTACGCAGATATACAGAAATCTTTTGCTTACAGAGCGGTACAGGATAAAAGAAGGTCTGAAGGATTCGTATTCAGTCGTTCTTTCACCAAAGGAGCATCCGTCACCGAAGAGGAAATCAAGTCGGTAACGGAGTACCTGAAGCTAGAGTATGCCTATAAGCTGAGTGCTGTTACCTTAGAGGACTTTGTGGATGCGATGATACAGTATCTGCCGGAGTATTATGCTCAGGTTTATGAGAGGTTCAAGAGTAGATATTTGGAGTTTGGGAAGACTGAAATATAACTATAGTATAATAGCTAGATATAATATAAATGATGTCGAAGAAGACAGATAAGAAATAAAAAAAGATTATGTTACATAGTACATACGCACATAAATATACTTATGAGGATCCTAAGACATCCTCAGTATTCGAGAATCTTATGTTGCTGCCAGATAATGTATTCTGGCACATACTTAAGTCTTCTTGTTTCTATAATGAGAGAATGTTGACTAATTCTGGAAGGTTATTATCCTATGGGTTTTGGGCACACTGGGCACATAGAGATAATACTGGTACTGGTAATAATACTTATGTAGAGCCTGATTTATTTATACGTTTTGAGGAATTCGATGTAATTATTGAGGCTAAATACGGAGATTATGGTGGTCAGTATATAAAACAATGGACTCAGGAATTAACGGCATATGACAATGAATACGGGAAAGAAAAAAAGCCTGTCATATTCATTGCAGTAGGAGGTAATATGTCAATGGATATTGAAGAGATAAAGGTACGTAGTAGAAAGCATTTAATTTTCAAATGCAATTGGCTTTCTTTGTTAATAGCTACGAACAAATATAGAAGCGAATTGAAAAGGATTAGTGTTCCTGATATGAATACTTCAGCTACACTGCGTTTACTTGATAATATAATACTGGCCTTCAATATAAATGGTGTGTATAATATAGACAGGTTCAATACCATGGCAACGGAAAAGAATATAATAAATTCATTTTCAATAGATAACTTAAAAAAATACTTTACGATATGAAAAAAGAGATTGACAATATATTCGTTGATGTAAGAAATGCATTCAGACTGCTTTCAAGATACCAGAAACGTATACTTAACATAGTAAATTATATCAGAGAACAAACACCATATACTGATATGTGGGGAAGCAAGAACTGGTATAGTGACGAGATTAAAAATAGAAGGAACAGCCCAGACAAGGAATATGCAAAATTAAATGTCTTTAAGGATATGTGGGGGCTAGACTTTCTGTATGGTCATTTCTTTGAGTATTATTTCGGAACTATAAAAATAGGGAAACACACTGTAGAAATGTCAGTATTCCAGGTTTCGGATGATGGATATTTTATATCCAATGATGAGAATAAGCATATGACAGATGTTTCTTCATATGCCAGTTCTGAAGTGTCGCATTCATATATAGTATTCAATGTTTCTGTATATACCACCAAATTCTCACAATTATGGTTAGGTGATCCGAATCGACCAAATGAATCACAAAAAGATTTCTTGACTCGTTTTTTGGAGTCATCAAAAGATACAATTATAACTTCAACAGATAAGGAACATACCATTTTAAAGAAATATGAGATGCAACGCTTTGCATCACAATCAGAGACGGATAAGGTAATATCAGATTTTGCTAAACTTGTGAAGGACAACACGGGTGTAAAATTCTTTAAGGAGAATTTTTATAGAAGTGATGTCTTATGAAGAAGTAACTCTTATTAACCTCCATAAAAATAAATAGTGAACTTTTGCTAATCAACATGCTGAGTGCTGTTTCTTTAGAGGATTTCGTGGATGCTATGATACAGTATCTTCCGGAGTATTATGCTCTGGTTTATGAGAAGTTCAGGAGAAGATACCTGGAGTTTGGAAAGGTGAATTTGAATTTGTAATTTAAATATGAACTTTAATAAAGCTAATATGATGAAAGGAAAAGATAGGTTTACATCTGCTGAAATAGTAAAACTAAGAGAATTGATAACAGAACGTCAAAATGCTCCAAGAAATTGTCAAAAACAGTTACGTAATAGAATGCGTAAAATAGGTTTTTTCGGAAGGGATGATTGGGGAATAATAGATTGTACTCTTGAAGATTTAGATGAACTCATTGATACCGGGAGAATAAAGATTATAGATAAGACAACATCTACAATTATTACTGATAAGAGTAAAAGTAAGAACGCCATTATTAACCAAGGAGTTAATAAAGATAAAGATTCAAACTGGATTAATAGAATCGATTTTGGAAAAATAGAATCGTTTAAGAATGAAGGATTTTATGGATTTGTTTCGGTTAAAAGTTTATTGAATAATTATTCGCAAATACCCGCAATAAGAGGAGTATATATGGTGTTACGTATTATTACAAAAGAACCATTCTTTTTAGATAAAGGTAGCGGTGGATATTTTAAAGGAACAGATCCTAATGTAGCAATAAAAATCTTACAAGAAAAGTGGGTTTATAATACACCTGTACTTTATATCGGTAAAGCTGGAGGAGAAGGTAAAGAAGCTACATTAAGAAGTAGAATATTGCAATATCTAAAATTTGGACAAGGCAAACCTGTTGGACATAAAGGAGGATGTTATATTTGGCAGTTAAGTGATGCAGAAGAACTGTTATTTTGCTGGAAACCTTTACCAACAGATGAGCCGGAAGATGTCGAATCAATGCTGATTTCAGAGTTTAAACATCAATATGCAGGGAAAAGACCTTTCGCAAATCTGAATAAATAAAATAAAATGTGCAGGGTAAAAAGCATAGAATCCATATTTGGCTATGCTTCCCTGTACAAATCCTCTTTCCCCATTATACAGATATAGAAACATGCAAGCCATTACAGCGCCGATTACCCCATAGTACATCATCAAAGCAAATGTGCAAAAAAATTGCATATCTCTACTATATGGGAAAGAGTGACCATATACATTAAAAAGATAAAATATAACGATAACAATAATCCCTCTCCATTCATAATCCACTCCAAGCCAAGAAGCGAGTCCGGCCATACCAAGCGTCCAAAGGAATCCCAGTATCATACTACGTTGCAGAATATTTTCAAGAACCATAAGCGTGGCCACACCCAAAGCCAGTGTAAACATCACATTATGTGTCCCGTCAGCACCATTCAGCAGATACCAGGGTATTTCACTGATTACGGCAAAGCCCAGCAGAGTAAAGAAATATCTGTACCTGCTTCTTGTATGAATAAATCCTTCAGCAATCAGGAAGGCAAACACCGGAAAAGCGATGCGCCCTATACAGCGCATCGTTTCGTATAATACTGTACCGTGCTCCATCAGATAAAGAGCAACATGGTCAATAACCATGGAAATCAAAGCAATGACTTTCAGCGCACTGCCGCTAAGTCCGAATGCCGGTTTTAAGGTCAGATTCATAGGCTATATGTTTAACTTATACCGAGAAGTTCCTTTACCATATCCTCCACTTCCTGGTTCACACGCTTGAAGTTTCGGTTAAGCAGGATTTCCTTCTCTTTGTCATTTCTGAATTCATAGATTTTGGGTAGAGCTACATAGTGCTTTTCCTCGTCCTTAATCTTCTTCATGTCAAAATGAGTTTTGCAGAAATACTTTGTGGTCTTGAATTCTTCCGACTGTTCGATGTCAAAATGGTCAAGCATACTGTCATCGGTAGCCGTAAAGTCACGTGCAGCCTGTCCGGCCAGCCAGCCTGTTGCCATATCCGCAATCTTGGCTGCAGGAACCAGAAAGTCCATCTTCTCAGATATTGTGGTTGATACCTTGTGGTCATTGATGGAAATGGAGCGTGAAGTCTGCTTGGCCTTTCCGAACACATCATTCTGTGCCCACTCCAGCGTTTCCTTGTTACGTGCCGCACCCATGAAGATATTACCGCATGTAGTGATAATCTTCTGCATACCGACCTTGCCGTAGTCAGCTTCCAGCTGCGGAAGCTCCTGGAAACCTAAAGTTACGGCTACCTTGTTGGAACGAGCCGTACCGATAAGACGGTCTATCTTATGAAAGTACAGTGTCGGAAGCTCGTCCACGATGATGCTCACCGGGATGTTACCCTTTGAGTTCACCCTTGTAATCAGTCGGTTCAGAACCAGGGCATTAAGAGAACCGATAACCTGTTCCTTTTCCGGGTCATTGGCAATTACCAGATAGCTCGGATTTACCCTGTCAGAAATCTTCAGGTCAAAATCATCCCCGGTGAATACCCAGTATGCTTCCGGAGATACAAGGCGTGCGGCATTCACACGTAGCGTACCGACCATACCTTCCAGCTGGTCATTGGCCTTGTTCTCGTAAGCACTCTTGAACGGAGCCATCAGTGAAGCAATCCTGTCATCCTGCATCAGGATATTGAATACCTGGTCGTATGGTCTTCCAAGAAATGAAAGCACATGCGGCATATCCGAGAACTCGCCGGTTACGGTATCCGGTTCCACCTCATTGCCATGCTCGTCCTCATACCAGCACCTTTGAATCAGAATCTTCCTGCCTGTCCTGTCCTTATAGCTGTATCCGTTCAGGTCCACAAACATACGGTCCTCGTCAGTCGATACGTCATTGCCGTTTTCATCCACGAAATCAAGCACCACATTGCCGTCCTTGTCGATGGCATTGAAGTCATCCCAGTTGCGTATGACAATCTCCAGTTTCTTTCCCTCCAGTGATATGAAACGCTTCAGTTTCCTGCCGTTCCTGAACCCGACCGGATGGAAGTTTACAAAGAAATAGATGATGGCAGCTAGGAAGTTTTCCGCTGAGTTGGTAAAGAAGGCTTCAGAGCCACCCTTCTTCTCTCCACCTCCCTTATTGAGTGAGGCCAGCAGAGTAGCTGCCGTTTCGGAAGCTGCAACCAGATCCGGGATATATTTCCGCTGAATCGGATTGATACGGTTGGAGTATTCCACATCGGTAAAGTTGATTGTACGGAATCCGCAGTTCTGAGGCAGTTTGCCTGCCTTCCTGTTCTTGCAGTACTGGTAGAAAAGCGTCTTGGCCAGTGTCGGATACTTGAAATCATATACCATCATCGCAAATCCCTTTGCTGAATGCTGCCTGATGAACGGGTCAATGATACCGAAAGACTTACCGGAACCTGGTGTACCCAGAACAATCGTACCACGGAACGGATTGATGATATTGATCCAGCCTTTGTGCATCTTTTTCTTCCAGTAGTATATCATCGGAATGTTCACCGAGTAATCATTGCTGACCAGCGTTTCCGACTGCTGGAACGATTCGTTCTCAAAGTTGAAACGGTCCTCACCAACCTTGTAGTTGTAATACTTGGCAATACCGTCCAGTCCCTGATGCACCAGCATGGTACCCACCACTGAACACACCGCATACAGAAGACGGTTGGCCGGAAATCCCAGCCAGCTGAACCCGAAACTCATGCCATGGAATACAAAACAAAGCCCTACAAGTATCAGACCGGCCAGTACCGGATAGATGACCATTGTCCTTACATTGAACTTCAGGGACTTTTCTGCTTTTGTGCCGATACAGACAATACAGATGCATATCAATTCAGCCACCTTGCATCCCGATACGGAATTGAATACCCTGAACCGTGCCAGCAGGTCGAGTACGAACTGTGTAACCCTGTTGTCTGCCGTAACAGGCAGGTTCATGATGATTTCAATAATCAGAAAGATATAGATGCAGCTTCTGAAGTAGTTATACATCTGCTGCTGTTCCCTTGTCTCCTCAAATGCCATACGTTCTAACTATATATGAATTTACTAAAATGGAACCTTTATACCCAACAGCAGACCGTTGCGGAAGGTATCCCCATGCAGGAAGTTCACATTGTTCTTCTGTATGACAGAGAACTCCAGTCCGCTGCGGAACACATAGCTGTATTCAAATCCGGCCTCCAGCCCGAAGAAGAATTTTTTCTGTACTGCACCGAACTGTGGCCCCAAACGAAGGCGCATCATGCCGTTCTTGTACCGTGCCAGACGGTGCTTGTAAACCATACCGCCATCCCAGAAATATCCTTTCCAGAAATTGTGACATACCGGCTTCTGCCAGTGATTCCCGACCTCACCATATACTTCTACCGCATTTCCGTATGAAAGCGGATACTCATAACCCAAAGTGGCATTCAGCGTACTTGGAAAAAGGAATCCGGCATTGACGGAAACCTTTCCGGTCTGTGCCGATGCACCGATGAATGCAACCGAGCACAACAGAATGAACAGAATCTTCTTCATGGCCTATCTTTTTATGGAATGATCAATATAATAGTAGGGGTAATAGTCGGCACCGTCCAGAATATCCGAGTCGAAGCCGTCCGCATTGAGAATGTCCTCATACTCGATGGTGAGGACCACCACACGTCCGCTTATCTGGTTCTCGGAAATCTCCAGACGGAGCACCTTCTCTTCAGGGAAAGTGAGCTTTGGAATCACAAGCACGTTCCTGTAGTCCTTTTTGAACTTACGGGTGTTGTTCATGGAGAATACCGGAGTAAGCTCTATGGTTTGTGAATTGGTTGCCTTGGTCTCTTTCTTGTCAGTAAGTTTTACCCTTATCTCTTCGATGTCGTATGCAATCCTGGTCTTGTTCTTCAGTGTATAGTCCAGAAAGAAATAGTCACCGATGGAATAGATATTGTTGATGTATGCCCTGATTCCGTTTTTGTTTGATACAATCTGGTTGAACTTTCTTCTGCTTCCATAGACAGCCCAGGCATATCGTGCAATCTCGGCCATAGGCATGGAAACCTCCGGATTGATATAGGACTGTGTCTCATTGTAGGATACATTGTAGATGGTAGAAGCGCAATCCGATGATTCTGTATAGAGAATGTCATATTGGGCAATATGACGCTCACCGATAATGGTGAGTGTACCCAGCAGTTCATTTTCGCTGTAACCTTCAGACGATATGGAATCATTCTCCAGATAAGGCTTGATGCGGACGATATTGTCCGTACACTGGTTGCCTATAATTTTAGTAGTGGAAATATCCACCATTTTGATGTTCTCCGGCATTACAATGTGCGTGGTCACTTCCCGGTTGATGTATATCTTCTCGTTGGCCGACAGATGTACGGCTATGCCTGTGATAAGGCATATTATCAGAATAATTCTGGTTTTCATATTGAAATATTAAAATGTTACTATAATTTTCTTTGCTGTATTCAGATATATCAGCGTGCATCCTCCGAGTTTATCAGATAAACAATGGTATTGTATTTGATTTTCGCCTTGTTCTTTCTGATATTGGAAGATATGGCAGAAGTTGCAGAGTTATATATATTCTGCAGTGACTGGAGGGCAATGGCCTCCGTAGAAATACCTGTACCGTAACCGTCACTGGATTCAAAACTGATATTCTGCTGTACCGTATTGGAACCAGCATCCTTCATGAAATCACGGAAAGCCGATTCAGGAACATAGAAACCTTCCATACCGTCATTGTCAAAGACAGACAGCTTGACCTTGATGAACCTGTCGCCGACAAGAATACTGGTTATGGAAGCTCTGACACGCTGCTGTCCGAAACCTGTTACCGTTCCATAGAGGTAAGTTCCCTTTTTCAGCTTTGTGCCGCTTACCGTCACATCGTCCAGAAGCTTGAACCGCAGACGTGTACCTTCATGCGCCTTTGTAGTCTGATCAATCATGGCACGTATCAGCTTGTTCTCGGCAAATTCATCCGGAGCAGTAACCGTATTGAACCTATCGGCATTGGTGTCATCAGACTTGATTACCAGACTCGGACGGTTGCGTTCCCTTTCCTCCTGACGTACTTTAGCTATGGAATCAGCCCTGTGCTTTCTTTCCGCTTCCTCTGCTTCCGGGTCTTTGATACCCAGTCCGCTTTCAATGACCTTCTGCCGTTCATAGCTCCTTCGCTGAATCTCTGCAAGGTCACGTGCAAACTCGTCCTGTGAGGAATATCCCATACCTCCGTAACCCGTTTCACTGTTTCCCGAAGGACCGTTACCGTAGGCATATGCATTGATATGCTTTCTTGATTCCGCAAGGGAACGCTCCAGTTCTTCAAGTTCCCTCTGCTGCCGCTGTCTTTCAGCTTCAGCTGCATCCAGACGGTTCAGCTCTTCCTCGCTGTAGCCGTGTTCCAGTTCCTCCTTCTTCTGTTCTTCCTCTCCGATACCGCTTACGGCTGTGAAGGCATCCTCGTCACCGAAACGTCTGGACATCTCATACATCTTGTCTCCGGCTTCCTCGGCATTGGCCTGGGGAAGTTCCATGTTGATACGGTCTGTAGCTACCGTTCCGGCAGTCTCCTCACCACCGGAGAAAGTCTGCATCACAAAGTATACCAGTGCGCACAGCGGAACGAATATGACCAGCGGAAAGATATACTTGGGCTGTTTGAAATTAATCTTAATCATGGGTTATCATCGTTTTTAATGGATTTGACTATATTTTCCAGCTGCCGGTATTTGAGGATGATCCGCAAGGAATCCTCACGGCTCTTTACAGGTATGGCAATCATGGAGTCCAGTTCATGACGCAGTAACTGTCCCTTTACCGTCATGCCCGTCAATACACTGCGGTGAATGTCCTTGTTTGCCTGGATGGTACGGAATCCCTGAAATACCGGTTCCATATCGGTTATCGAACTGACATCCGGTTCACTCTGTTTCCCGTTGCCGGAATCTATGGCAATTGTACTGACAAGCAGCAGAAGCAGTGTCCCTGTTACACCTGCGAATGTAGCTTTCGGATGCTTTACCGCCCATCTGTTGGCCAGTCTTATCCTTGCGGACAGACGGTATCTTGTACCGATGACACCCAGTTTGGGCTGCAACCACGACCTGACAAGCAGATGCGTTTTCAGACGGCTTTCCTGTATCTTTTTTCTGAATGATTTCATAATATCAGTATATCAATAGTCCAAATCCTTGTTCTCAAGAGTTCTCCAGCCGGTAATGAGCAGACCGTGCGGATTGTTCCTTGTCCTAGGTACGGACTCGATGTAACCTGTTGTCACCATCGAGCGTCTGATGTCCCTGGTCCTGCGCTTGATAAGCTGCGTACCGTAATAGGTAAACTTCCGTTCATGTTCGTCAAACTGAATGGAGTCACACATGATGGTGCAGACAGCCGAAGAGGAAATGATGTCCGAGTAGAAACCGTTCTCGTCCATGGCCTGTTTCTGTTTCAGTGCAGTTCCGTCAGCCATATACATCGCTTTCCCTACCGTCCATTTGATATAGTCGTTGTCGGGCGGCAGGTTGAAGAAATATTGGTGGAACAGCTGTATGTGCGCCTTGGCCTCCATGGTGAAGTTGGCTTCCAGTCGTGCACGCTCGGCAAGAAACGGAATGTCTCCGTCAAGTACATAAATCTGCTGCCTTTCCTCATTGACCAGAGAAATGCAGCACCAGACCGTAAAGGCACAGATGACGGTGCAACCTCCGATTACCGCAAATACCGTTATCATGGCCAGTCTGGTTTTCTGTGCAAGGGATTCAATAAACATATTGTAAAAAGATTTGAAGTTATTTGACTAATGACCTGACAGCCGAACCTGTTCCTCTCATGACAGAACCTGCCGCACCCCCGGCCATGGCACCAGCAGTAGTGGTGATACCCATTGCAGCCGAACCGGCAACGGAACCTGTACCCGAACTTACACCTCCCGGAATCAGCCATGAAGCCACTTCAGGAACGAAGCGTATGATATAGGCACCCACGAGCATACCCATGGCATACATACAGTTGGAGCCTATTCCCTGCAGTCCCAGTGCACCAATCTGTTCCCAGGAATTTACCGAGCCGTGCAACAGGTGATCGTATGCCACCAGATCCTGCTGCAGGTTATAAAGAAGGATGAAGTCTATATAATAGATACACATATAGGTCACGAATCCCCATAACGAGAGGGAAAGGAACTTGGACATCCACTGACTCCAGGCTGAGTTCCATGGAGGTGCCAGCGAGAGGGCAAACATGATCGGACAGAATATCATCATGATGGCCATGAAAATCCTCTGTGCTACGAGCATCCCGTAATACGACATCTGGAAAATCAGTTCTCCGACAAAACGTATGACATCGTTTATCCATTCACTGACCTTCGTCTCAGCCGCTACGGCAGCCCTCTGGGCGTAGTTGTTGATGGTCGAGCCCAGATTCTCCACATTATATATCAGCTTGTCCCACCAGGCAGCATCCTGACCGATTTCGGCCACCTGCTTTGCCGTGGCAATGGAGTCCTGCACGGTTCTCAGCCTGTCGAGATATTCACTCTGTTTCTGTGCCACCTTCAGCTCGAAGGCAGCCACTTCCTTGTTCTTTGCCTTGGCCATAGCCCATGTAGCGGACTCCAGACTCTTTCCCGGAACCTGCAGAGCCGAGCATATCCATGAAGAGGATGAAATACACAGGGAAATGCCGATGATGCGCAACAGCTTCATGACATCCATACCACGCCTTCCGAGCATCATCATCCAGCATTCGTATGAACCGACACACAGGGCCAGGCACAGACCGAGAGCCTTTGCCATTGAAACGGCATCACCGAGAACGGCCACATTGGGAAATGTCTCCATGGCCGTCAGCAGCTTTTCCAGACTTTCGTCAATAGCCGGAAGGCCTATTGTCAGCGGAATAAACAATAAATCCATATCTTAAAATGTTATTTGTTTTTACTTGTTTTTCAATAATGTGTAGCGGCAACGGCACAAAGGTGTGCAGTCCTGTTGACCAGTTCTGCCATCCTGGATTTGGCTTCTTCGTATGCCTTTTGCCGCTTGGCGTTCTCCAGCCCATATCCGACACCGGTTTTGTGTATATAGGCTATATCCGCACAGAGTATCTCATTCTGACGGCTCAGCTCGTCCACCTGATAGCGGAGCTTGCCGTCACTCTTCTGCATACAGTAGAGCAGTCCGTCCGTGATACAGTCCTGCATGCGGTTGAACTCGTCCTTGTAGGTGGCATACATCAGGTCAACATTTCTGTCAGCTTCCCTTGCCAGTTCTTCCTTATACAGTTCCTCGATATATTTGCGCTCACTTTCCACTTTCCTGATTTTCTGCCTCTGCGTCTCTTCGGCAGTCACACGTACCGGCATGATACGTTTCACATCAGACTTGGGTTCCTTGAAACGGACACGGAATCCGGAATTGAACCAGTCCCATTTCCAGTACATTTCCGCACCTGAGTATTTCTTATGCAGGAAAAAGTAATACCAGTCCGGAGCAAAATCCCACGGACCGTTTTCCATTGACTTCCACTGCTTCTGCTTTTCACTGTCACTGACTATGCTTTGGGCATTGGATGTAAATATGATACATGATACAGCCAGACACATGATTATTGTAAATATTCTTCTAACCTGCATATCCCTGATTCCATTTGTTGATTACACGCTCAGCTATCTCATTCTTCACATTGGAGTTCAGTATTTCCCAGATATAGTCCGGCTTCCATCCGCAGTCCGTGACAAGGAAACAGTACAGATTGGCATTGTCTATTATGTACCTTGCCCTGTCGATTGAAGCCTTCAGTGTCATTACCAGATTCAGCTTCTCATCCATGGAAGCCTTCATCAGGTTTATACCCGAAGCGGCCACGGATGCATACAGTTTGTAGCAGTGCTGTATCTCCCTTGATATTGCCACGTTGGCATCGGCATAATACCAAGCCACGAAAGGCTTCTTCGATACATGGCTGAAAGTATTACCGGTAAAGTCCTTGTATTCCGTTACCAGCTGATACAGTGAGTTGGCCGTTGAAGAAATGGCACCGGCCAGTACCAGGTACGAATAGGCATTGTTCAGCCTTGTATCCAGAGTGGTCCGGACATCATTGAACTTTTCCGCACCCTTCTCAATGAGCGACTGCTCGCCATAGCTTGTTGCCACTCTTGTAAGAGCCTTGTCCTCGTCCTTCTTTATGGCCTTGTGCAGGGCAATGAGTGCTTCGATGATCGGTAGGTCTTTGGGTATTATGAAAGCGGAAGCCTTTACAGGCAGCAACAGCATTATAATACCGGCTGATATGATACTTATATTCCTGATTCTCATGACAGACATATGCATATTAATGGTTAATAATTTGAAGCAACCAGTCCGTTCCAGTCCTGTATAAGGTTACCCACATGGTTCTTCATTGTCACCACGTTTGCCCATCCTTCAGGATCAATGGCAAAGAAGAGGTCGTTTGCAGTGGCATACTGTGCCATCAGAACCATGCCTTCCACCTTGTAGCGTATTCTGTTTAGGTCAGTATAGATACTGTTGGCCAGTGTCAGCCTTTCATACCTGTCCAGCAGGTTGTAGCCGTCATCCTTCCTTTCTGCTGTGGCCTGTCCCTGCAGGGGATTTGGAACCTTTGCATTGTTCACTATATTGACGAAGTTGCCTACCAGCTGCTGTGTTTCCGCAACCAGATTGCCAAGCTCGCTCAGACAGAGCAGCTTGTTTGAAAATTTGGCCCTGTTTACCGTACTAACAAGTACCGGAACATTTCGCAGAATATCCAGAGCGCACAGACCTATTTCCTTATAATAAAGACTTTCAGTCCCAAAGCCGGATATGTTCTCCATGCTCAGCTTGTAGAGTTCCTTCATAGTAGCCATGCTTACCGTATAGAGTTCCACCTTCTGTTTCTTTGCTGCAATGGTATCCACACGCTGGTTGTGCTGTTCCTCGATAAGTTTCTGTGAAGCGGTATTGGCCATGACAATCTTCAGGCAGTTGCGGTCGAATACGATTCTCCAGGCAGCAGACATATTGGCTGATGCCGATACCAGCAGTATCGCAATCAGCATGAATCTGAATTTTACCATAGTGACATAACTTTTTGATGTTGGTTGACTTTTCTTGCAAACTCCAGATACAGAATCCCTCCATCCGCCTTACGGTCTTCCTCGATACGGGTGATGGCCTCCTGCAGCGTACCGTACCGGGCAAGATAAATCTTCAGTGCCTCCTTTTCGGTACGTTCTGTAGTATATGCCCAGTAGCATTCAGGTGCTTCCTCTACGCCGTACACATCCGAGTGTTGTCCCCGGCAAATCCATACCTCCTTGAAGTAGCTTCTTCCCTCATGGTTGTTTAGCGCATTGATGGTGAAAATCTGCTGACGCTGTATGTCAGTGAGTCCCAGAATGGCTGCAATATCCTCATACCTGTCCTTGAACTTGGTCTGGTCAAGCAGAATCTTCACATCCGAGTTGTTGATGATGGCCTCCTTCACAATAGGGGAATCAATCACGTCATTAAGTTCCTGTGTAACCACACCGGCAATGCCGTGGAACTTCCGGACGGTCTTATACAAATACTTTATATATTCCGCCATAGTAGGTGAAGCGATTGCCTTCCATGCTTCTTCAATGATAAGAGCCTTCCGTCCCTTCTTGATACGCATCTTCTGCAGGAACACGTCCATGATAATCAGCACCACAATCGGAAAAAGCACCGGATCATCCTTTATTTTATCTATTTCGAACACAATGAAACGCTCGTCAAACAGGTTAATGTCCAGGTCGGAGTTCAGCGTCATCTCCAGTTCACCGCCACGGTAGAACTGTTTCAATATGGCCGCAAAATCATGTATATTGAAACTTATCTTCTCCAACTGCGTAATCTGTGGAATGCGCTCCAGGGCAAACTCATAGTAGGAATTGAACGATAGTTCCTGAACCTTCAGCCTGCGCTTCTGTTCCTCCATGTGGTCAATCTGCCTGTCTATTTTAATCAGCATGGAATTGTTATAAAGTTCCCTTTTATATTTTTCTATGATGGCAAGTGCACGTTCCTTTTCCGATTCTGTGGCCGCTTCATCATTTATCAGAGCAGTCAGTGAGCGGCACTGTCGTATCAGCTTCAGACGGCGTACTTCGGAAGGCAGCAGCAGGGCATGGCTTTCAGCCTTCTCCTGAACCTCTTCCGTGTTTATCTGCCTGTCGATATCCTCCATGCTGTGCGTGTACTGTTCATAATCATCCTCCATCTTGGCGGCAACCAGCAGTTTCTGCCTCAATGCCTCACGCTCACTGTTGCTGAACCCTTCAAAAGGATTGAAATAGGCCTCATAGTATTCTACTATGGTCTGGTTTATCAGCATGTCCTCAATCTTTGTTGGAAATGCGTTACCCTTGAATATCAGGAATATCAGCGATTTGAGGAAGTTCTTCTTCTCACCAAAATTAAGTTCGTACTCCTCCTTCGTGACCTTGAACGGATTCATGGAAATGGGCTTCTCCTTTGAGTAGGCTATGTATGTACCCTTGTAATATCCGCATATGCCTTCGTAGGAATCACCCGTATCTACCATTACCACATCCGTATTCTGTTCCAGAAGTTGGCGTACCACACTGTTCATGTGGAAGGACTTGCCGGAACCTGAAGGACCGATACAGAAAAAGTTGGCATTGTCCGTCATTTTCTTCTTGCCTTCCTTGCCGGTAATGTCGATACAGACAGGCAGTCCCTGACGGTCGGTGTAGTATGTAGTCAGCGGTGTATCCTCAGACTCCTTCAGATGTTCCTTGAAGAAAAAGCACAGGGCAGCATCCGAAAGCGTCAGGAACAGGTCATAGTCCGGGTTGAAGGCATATCCGTTACCGGGAAAACAGTCCATGAAAAGCTCCAGCTGGTTGTAGGCCGTTCTTGACGGCATGATGCCGCACTCGTACAGTTTTGTCTCCAGAAAGGAAGTTACCGGAGTAACCTTGTCAGGGGGACAGCTCACCAGAATGTTGAAGTTGCAGTACACAAGCATAGTACTGTCAACGGCCAGCCTGTCCAGCACTTCCTCAATATCAGCCTTGGCAATACGGTTGCTCGGGTCCGGCATGGAACCGTGACGCTTCGCCTTGGCCTGGAGTTTGCGCAGCAGCTTCCTCTGTCCCGGTATCTGAATGATCTGGTTGAACACTACACAGTCCGAGTAGGGGACGCCGGTAAGGAAAGAAAGCAGGTCGGTTGCAATTCCGTATCCGTTGATGTTCATCTGCGTGTACGGCTTTACCATGGAAGGCAGATTAATCTCGTCAATGTCCACCAGCGGATAGGAACGGATAATCCGGTCACCTGTCCTGAGATATTCGTCTGAAGCCTTGAAGTTGGTCATCGAGAATGGTCCGTGCCGGAACTGGAATGCCATGAAACGGTGGCAGTACTCGCTGACTTCCTCCTTGCCGAGCTTTCTGTGCCGGATATGCTTTTCGGTCAGAATATCATCCGTCTTTGATACCTTGGAATGGAAATCGAGCCATCTCTTCGGGTCATACTGGATGAACTGGCTTCTCTGAGCCTCCTGGGTGAGGATAAGAAAAGTCCTTATCTCTGTGAACTCCCTTCCCTCGAAGTACCTGAAATAGTTTCTTGTCAAAAACTCCGCATCATCAGGCACGTCATGGTGATATGCCTGTCTGCACAGAATATCCTGCTTCTGCAGTGCATATCCCTCACCGATAGTCTGAAGGATATTGGATAGCACGTCATGAAACAGCATGTACTGCTGCGCATCCGTACAGAGCTGCTGGACCGGATTGGTTATCTCAAAGATAACGGACGGCTCGCCTCTGGCCGAGAACAGCACGACATTGCCGTCCGTCTCCTCCAGCTGCGCATAGAGTCCGTCAAAAATTCTTTTCCTTTTGTGTGCCATACTGTATAAAGTGATTTACTGTTCTTTTCTCAGGCTTCTGTAGATATAGATACCTCTTGCCCTTTTCTTGTTGTGAAGTCCACCACGCTGCTTGATGTAGATGGTTATCAGTCCCACCAGTGCCATGACCATCATGGCTATGAACCCTGCAACCTTTCCCAAAGCGATTGAGAAACCGATGAAGCCTACGAATGATACGCCTATGGCTGCTGCTGCCAGAGTAAGGAAACGGCCACGTATGCCCATAAACTCCAGCGGTTTCTGCAATCCCTTGAACACAGGGTAACCTTCCTGATTCATTGTCATGCCGGGATAGGATTACTGGAAGAACAGCGGAAGAGCTTCCGAAAGTGCGATGAAAGCGATACAGCCTCCGATGGTAAGCATAATGGTCTTCTTCACGTCCTGATCTCCGTTCTGCATCTTGAAATAGACGTTGAAGGCGCCGACCAGAACGATAACGGCAGCAATGGCCTTCATCAGGTTCGATACCGGAGTCTGGTAGGAACTGACTTCCTGAGTGGCCTTGGTAAAACCTGCTGCGCCCTTGCTTCCTGCCATTGCATTGGATGTGGAAATAATCAGTGCAATTGCCGCCACCACACACTTCTGTCCAAAACTTGAACCGATGAATCGCTCCGTAAGATTCCGGGCACTTTTCTTTATTATCTGCATTTCTGAATAATATTAAAGGATTTCATCGCCAAAGAAACAGATGTCACTAAAGGAACGGTATATATATCAGGCATTCTCACAGCTGAAGATAACGGTACCGAGGTCACTGGTACCGGTCTCTGCCAGCCTGTTTATTTCCTGAATGATATTCTCTACCAGAATGCCGTCAGTCATGATGGCCTCCCGGTAAACGTGTTTGGGAGATTCTGATTGGGATGCAGATTTCTCTGTACCGTCAGAATTATTGCTTTCATTATTTGATTCGAGATTCTCCGTATTACTCTGTTCTGAACTTTGTTCTTTGGATTCAGGTTCATCCCGGTTTATTCTTATCGGCCTGAAGCTTCGTGCCTCTTCCGATATGTCTATGTCCTCTTCTTTATGGCTGTCCTGCTCGGCATTCTGTGCAGCCTTTGCCCTTTGGAAGTCCATGAAAATCATTGCCGCATAGTAGAATACCATTGCCACGAAGAGAAGGAATACTATCTGTCCGTACTGCATGGCTGTTGTAATATGATGTTGGAAGAAAGAGCGGAACTGTCCTCTGGAAGCGGAAGGATATGCAGTCCCAGTCTGATACCCCGGCTTTCCAGACATTCCCTGCGTTCCGTAGTGCCGGTATAATAAATCACGTTGTGTTCCTCACTGATGATGTATCCGTTTGATTTCATGTTTGAGCGTACCCTTACCTTTGCCCTGTTTGAGATGACACGGATACCTGTTACCGGTTCCAATCCGAAGACGATACGCCGTCTTTCCCTCTTTACCATCTGGGTACGGATACGTGAGGAAATCAGGTGCTTCTCTTCACTGCTGCGTTTCAGTCCGAGTGCAGCGGCTATGCGTCCGACACTCATTCGTGTAATGCCGAGAGCTTTCCCTATTTCAGAGAAGGAACACTCCTGAAAGTGATTCCTGATATAGTCGGCACGTTCCATCCATTTGGATTTGGCCATTTTTACAAGTCCAAGTTCACGGGCTTTCAGCTTGACGGTCGATTCGCTCAGGTTGAGAACGGCAGCTGTATAGGCCGTGGTCTCTACCGGATACAGTTCAACAAGAGCGGCCAGCATCCTGTCAGTCCAGTCTGTCTTTTTCATATCCTACAGATTATAACTGTTAAACAACGATTTCTTTTCCCTTCTGTGTTCTGCCAGACGTGGCAGATATGACTTGAAGAATGCCCTTACGATGGCATTCACCAGGTCAGAGCGGCATCTGCCATGTATATCGCAGTCATCAAGTGAATCTGCAAGGTCACGGTCAAGTTTGCAGACAAGTCTTTCTGTTTTGTCTGTTTTGGAATCGTCCGATTGAAGGTATTCCATGAAGTCATCCCAGCATCCTGTATCCGAAAGGGAAACAGCAGTATCCTTTTCCTGTGCTTCATTATTCTTTTCCTTTTGCTCAACCTGGGTTTCTACGGAATCTTGCGTCAATATAAGTTCTGAATCATTGATACCTCTTGTCAGGTCTTCTATTTCCGGTATATCCTTACTCATAGTGCTATGGTTATTGAAGTTTACTGATTATTCTGATTCTTTATTCTGATTGCAGTTGCCAATTTCTGAAGAATTGGTTTCAGATTGGCTGGTAATGCCCTGTGAAGCTTCATCAGTCGGTTGTGCCTTCTTTTTCTTCTTAGGCTTGGGATTCAGATTTTCCGTCAGCTGTATGCCTTTGAGTTCTTTTTCCCTTATCGGTTCAAGTGTATCGAAGATACTCTGATAGACCTTGTCAAAGACCGGTGTAACGATAGCGGCCTGCATATCCAGTGCCGCCATGGTACTGAACCGTTCCATATCCGCACGTTTGGGAATCTTCGCAGTGACGTATCCATAGTTGGAGAAAGTATCCCTTGCATTGTCCCAGATAAGCAGTTCTGAACGCTTGCCGATTCTTCCGTCATTCAGATTGGGAATGGTGAAGAGTCTGGCTTTCATCCTTTCACCGACAGCCTTTTTCAGCCGGTCAACAAA